>Ga0233426_10001199_pt1 | contig 24521 bp, 22 predicted proteins | sample SI_118_April2016_6_FD_179875 | JGI IMG/M metagenome (GOLD analysis project Ga0233426, IMG submission 179875) | Seawater microbial communities from Saanich Inlet, British Columbia, Canada - SI_118_April2016_10_MG | ecosystem: Environmental > Aquatic > Marine > Inlet | place: Canada: British...
GAAGACAGAGATGATGCCGTCTGCCATGCCAATGAGGATCGCGGCGATGATGGTTCCCGGCAAGGAGCCGAGGCCGCCAATTATTACAACGATAAAGGACAGGAGGAGAGGGTCGTGGCCCATGAGATAATGCGCCTGTTGGATGGGAACGACAAGGACTGCACCTATGGCGGCAAGGCCCGCACCAAGGCCGAAAACGACGGAATAGACGGTTTTGACGGGGATGCCGAAAGCCTGCGCCATGTCGCTGTCTTGTTGCGTGGCGCGCATGATCAGGCCAGCGCGTGTGCGGGTGATCGCGAGCCAGAGCGTGATGAGGATTACGGCGGCGGCGGCAATAACGAAGAGTTTGTAGGATGTCGTGGACAGGCCCCATGGATAGTACATCGCAAAGCCGTTTTCGCCCCATTCGAACCACGGAAGTGCGATGCGGCTGTTGAACGGTGGTTCAACGGGGCGAGCATCGGGGCCGAAGGTCATCAAGGTGGTTTGTTGGAGAATATAAAGCGTGCCGATGGTGGCGACGATCGTGCGTTCGGGATCATAGTTGATGCGGCGCAGGATCAGGCGATCAACACCTGCGGCGAGGGTTCCAACGATGAGGGGTGCGATCATGAGCGCGGCAATAAAACCGAGCGCGGGGTGGCTGCCGATGGTGGTTGCGATGAACCAAGCAAGGACCGCACCGAGCATGTAAAATTCGCCGTGGGCCACGTTTACAACGCGCATAACGCCAAACACGATGGACAGCCCCATCGCGGTGAGGGCGAGCACGGCAGCGGTGACGCCGCCTTCGAGGACAGCCAGCAAGAGGTGGGGGCCAAAATCCATGAGTTTGCATTTCGTGGTATGAGTAGAAAAAGGCCCACCCAGAGGGGAGAATCTCGGGGTGGGCTATGGCAGTTTTACACCAAAGCCTAGAAGCTTTGTGTGGTGTAATCCACTTCATCTTCGTACATCGTATCCTCGATGGACGTGGTGTGGGCAAGTTCCAGTTTGCCGCCTGCAATCTTAGAAATATACTGATGACCAAAGGTTTGGTGCGTCTTGCCGTTGAATTTTTTAGCGCCTTGTGGGTGATCGTCTGACAGTGGCATGTCGGACATAGCTTCCACTGCTTCGATCAGTTTGGCGCGATCTTCCGGGCCTTTATAGTCCGCTGCTTCCATACCACGTTTGACGATGTTGAGCGTTTCCCAGCACCCGAACATGTGGGAGTAGGTGGACACGTCTTTGGCATCGGACACGGATGCGCCGTTTTCATCGACGCCCACGGCCTCGCGGTACATTTTATCGTGGCTGGATTGATCGGCTTGGGCGTAGCGTGGGTTGCCTTCCCAGAAATATGTTCCCTCCAAGAATTCTAGGCCCGGAGAGTTGACATCCACAGCTTCTAAACTGTCAAGGAAGCCAAAGATCTCGGGTTTGCTTGGCCCAAAGAATTCGCCCATTTCTTTCACGAAAGTCAGCACAGCAGGGCCAACCATGACGTGATAAATGACCTCGGTTTCACGTGGAATTTGCGGGAAGTATTTGGTGAAGGATGTTTCGGTCGGTGGGATTGCGATTTTCGCAACCACTTCGCCGCCCTGTGCTTCGATTGCCGCCGAGAAATAATCGCGGTGATCATGGCCGAATGCAAAGTCTGGGAAGATCATGGTGATCTTTTTGCCAAGGTTTTCAGCAACGAACGGAGCCATCGCCTGAACTTGTGATTTCACGTCTGTGATGCCCGGCTGCATGGTCCAGCGGTTTAGCGCGCCTGATGCGACGTGGTGGCCTTCAGATACAACGAAATATGGCATTTTCAGTTCACCAGCGCGTGGGGCAGAGCCGTAAACCACGTGGGAAAAGAGAGTGCCGAAAGCGATGTCTGTGTTGTGCTGCGTTGCAAATTTTTCAACAACCTCCGCGCCGCGTTTTGGATCGGTGCCGTCGTCTTCTGCAATGATTTCAACGGGGCGTCCATTGATACCACCCATGTCGTTGATGCGTTTCACAGCCGCAGTTGTCGTGCGATCATACCAACGGCCATAGCTGGCGCCGATGCCTGTGCGGTGGACTTGGAAACCAATTTTGATCGGCTCGCTGCTTTGTGCTTGGGAATATCCGCCAAGCAATGGCGCGGTGGCAAGCGCGGCGGCACCTGTTCCCAGCAGTTTGCGGCGTGTGAGTGCTGGCTTGATCAATTTTGTCATGAGGACCTCCCGAGTCGACTGTTGATGTGTGATCTTATCTTGGAAGTTTGTAGGTATACTAACAATATGTCTAGATATTTTTTTGCGCGTTGTATTAAGGGCCGTAGCGTTAGTGTGGAATACGCAAGAGCGTCAGTTTAGCTTTGGCGCGAATGCTAGGAGCCGAAGTACGATGAATTACCCCAATTTCAATCTGCTGCGAGCAAGCATGCCGTGGGTCGTTTTCAGTATGGTTTTGATCGGCTTACCTGCGATTTTCACGTCTAACAGCTCGATCATTATCCTTACACAGATGGCGATTACGATCATATTTGCGCTGTCCTACAATATGTTATTGGGGCAGGCGGGGATGCTGAGTTTTGGGCATGCCGTTTATATGGGTGTGGGTGGTTTTGCGGCTGTTCACGTGATGAATGGCGCGTTGGGCGGTGCGGTTCTGTTGCCAGTTTTGCCGCTGTTTGGTGGGTTGTTTTCCCTTGGAATTGCAACTGTGATCGGTGGATTTTCGACCCGTCGCGGGGGGACATCATTTGCAATGATCTCGCTTGGGGTAGTGGAATTGATCGCGTCGTTTTCGATCATCATTATCGCGTTTTTTCGCAGCGGTGGCATGTTGTGGGATCGCACATCCGGACCAAAAGTGTTGGGGCTGGAGTTCGCGCAGCACATTGAAGTGTACTACCTTGTGGCGGCTTGGCTGATCGTGTCCGTGGCTGCAATGTATCTGTTTACACGCACGCCGATGGGGCGTTTGGCGAACGCGGTGCGCGACAATCCTGAACGGGTAGAGTTTGTTGGATATTCGGCGCGGTGGGTGCGGTTTTATTCGTTTTGTGCGGCAGGATTTTTTGCAGGTGTCGCAGGAGCGTTATCGGCGATTGCATTTGAAATTGCGAGTGCGGAAAATCTGACGGTTCAGGCGTCTGGCACGATATTGCTGGTGACATTTTTAGGCGGCGTTGGATTCTACTATGGACCCATTGTTGGCGCGGTTGTGTTTACGTTGTTGCAAACTGTGTTGAGCCAACAAACCGAGTTGTGGGAGTTGTATGTTGGGGCGCTGTTCGTCGCGACGGTGATGTTTTTTCCCAGCGGATTGGCGGGCGTTTTGGTGATGCATGCTTTGCCATTTCGATTGGGCAAGATGGGGGGCTTGATCGGGCCGTATCTGCGGGTTTTGGTGCCTGCGATCATTGGTGTGATGGGCTGTGTCGGGTTTGCAGAAATGTTCAATCATGCGCGCAAAGCGGTGGTTGGTGAAACGCATATGGACCTGTTTGGCATCGGGTTTGACGCGCTTGGTGTGATGCCGTGGGTCGTGACAATTTGCGTTGCAATTTTAGGGATTGGCATTGCAAAGTGGCAAGCGCCAGCGCTGCGCACGGCGTGGGATGACGCAACGATTATCTAGGCACCTTTGGGCGTTGCAAGCAGCCAAAGGCCCAGAACGGTGTAGGCAATCATAAAGACGGACAGGGGAATTTGGCTGATCAAAACGCCGCGCCGTGTGGGGAAATAATCTGTGGCGATACGGTGGGAAAGTAGGATCGCAAGGACGTGGCCGATCACGATTGCACCTGCTTGAGTTAGGAAAATCAGGCGCTGTGTCGCGAGCGTGTTGAAAAAACCAGTGGTGACGTAGAATTGCCCAAGTCCGAGGGCATCGGCCCCTGAATTTAGCGGATCGGAGAGCGCCTTAATCGTGTATTGGATATCGACCAGAAAGCTGGGGAGGAAATGGGCAATGTGATAGACAAGCGCGATCGGCAGGAGCGTTAGGGCTTGCCTCGCGAACACCTCGGGCGCGATTTCGCGCGGAGTGGTGATGCGGATGCAGATGTAAAACAGTGCGATAAGCAGGATGTTTGCACCGAATAGGCCCATGATAGTCTGGGCAACTATTGCAGATCGGCCAGGGAATTCCAGCGGGTTGATACCCAGTTGCGCGAGCCAAAAGAAGGTCTCGTTAAAGCCGTCGAACGTGCCGGTTCCGAGCAATGTTAGCGCGAAAATCGCGCGCGAAAGGGGTGGCGTTTTGCTGGCTGGGATACGCCACCCGGGGAAGCCAATTTTATATGTGTCTTGGCGCGCAAAAGGCGAAACTTTGCTGAGGAGCGAAAGGAAAACTGTGAGGAATTCGCTGCGTTCCAGCCATTCACGCCCAAAGATTACCATCATCAAGAATGTGAAAATCCAATACAGGCTTCCAAGGATCGCAAGTTGTATTGGATCGGCCGCGGTGGGGTTCGAAATACCGTATGCGTTAAAGGCAAGCAGCAAAATGATGGCGGGCCAATATCCGAATATATTGGGCAATCTGGCGGCTGGTTCAGTGTTACCCATTAACAGGGAGTAGAGGCCAGACCACGGGTTGAGCCATGCCCAGAGGTTGCCGAATTTGGCGCACAGGATCACAAATAGAATCCAAAATAGGGTCCAAGTGGTGAGCGACATTAGGTTTTTGAGCGGATCTGTTGGGCCGAACAGCCCGATCCAGATAAGGATGGCGAAGATTGCGGTTGAGACAAGGCTGGGGAGTGTCGTTCGCGGTTTGGCGGCGGTGGTGATTTGGAGTGGGGTGAACAGGGAGTTGAGTTGGCGGTGGTTTAGGGCGGCGGCGAGGATTATTGTGGCAAGCACCGCGATGCCGCCTGCGGTGATGTAAATACCCGTCGGTAAGAGGAGGATAAGGCCTTGCGATCCTGCATGCGCCAGCGCTGTGACGGGGAGGATCACGAGGGCGGAGACGATGAATATTGGCAAACGGTTCATGGTTGTGACCCTAGATGTTTGGGGGCACGGTTTGAAAGGTAAAAGCGAATTTAGGGGCTGGAATTCACAAAGCTTGCGTTGTGTATGATCTGTGGTACGGATTTTTTAATCAACATTGCAAGGGACACATCATGGCCAAAGGACTCTATCCAAAACAGGCGAAACACGCGGCGTATGATGTGGTGATTGTCGGCGGTGCGATGTACGGCGCATCGGTTTCCTGGTGGTTAACGGAGTGCGCGGGTTTTGATGGGCGTATTTTGGTGGTGGAGCGCGATAGCAGTTATGAGTTCACATCGACGGCCCATACAAACAGCTGTATTCGCCAACAATTTAGCCGTCCGATCAACATTCATGTGTCCCAATTCGGGGCCGAGTTTATCAAGAATTTCCGCAGCTTTATGGGCGGCGATGAGCGCGTTCCAGATATTATCCTGCAGAATTATGGCTATATGTATCTGGCTGACACCGAAGAATTTGCGGCCACTTTGCGTGAAACGCAGGCCATTCAACAGGCCGAAGGGGCGGGCACTAAGTTTATGAGTCGTGCGGAAATCGCGGCGGATTATCCGTTTTATATGCTTGATGATATTGTCGGGGCGAACCACAATTTGGTGGATGAGGGCTATTTTGACGGGGGGACGATCTTTGATTGGTGGAAACGATCTGGTCGTGAACGGGGTGTGGAATACATCGAAAACGAAGTGGTTTCGATGGCCAAAAATGCGGCTGGAACTGCTGTTGACAGTGTGACGCTGAAAACGGGTGAGATCATTTCGTGTGGCACAGTTGTGAACGCATCTGGCCCACGCGCGGCGCGTACCGCGGCGATGGTGGGTATTTCGTTGCCCGTGGAACCGCGCAAACGCTACACCTATATTTTTGATGCGGAAAACCCGTTGGACCAAGACCTGCCCCTGACAATTGATCCAAGTGGCGTGCATATGCGCACCGATGGCGCCTATTATCTGGCGGGCGGTGCGGCCGATGAAAACAGCGAAGAAGCGGCGGCGTATGATGATTTTGAGCAGGATCATTCGCTGTGGGAATCGAAATTCTGGCCGACAATCGCGACGCGAATTCCGCAGTTTGAAGCGATCAAATTGGTGAATTCTTGGGCGGGGCACTATGCGTATAATTTGTTGGATCAGAACGCAATTATCGGACGACACACCAAGATTGAAAATTTTGTGTTTGTAAATGGGTTCTCGGGTCACGGATTTCAGCAATCCCCTGCGATGGGGCGTGGCGTTTCTGAGCTGATCGCATACGGAGAATATCGCAGTTTGGATTTGAGCCCGTTCGAGTACAAACGGATCGAAGACAATGCGGCGTTTACGGAAAAAGCCGTTATCTAGCGCGCCCTTGGTTCTGATAAGGCGCTAATCTAGGGTTTACAACCGATGCGGTTGCTGGCCAATTGCTGGTATGTGTTTGACACATTCGATCCCACATTTTTTCGGCCGCTGACCTAATCGCTGGCCCTTTATGATCAGAGGCATTGCCATGCGTATCTTTATCAATGGTTTTGGACGAATTGGCCGTACGGTGTTGCGACAGATTTTTGCCGACACGTCTGGCGAATTTGAAATTGCCGGCATAAACGACATCGCGCCTTTGGAAACCTGCGCCTATTTGCTGCGCTACGATTCTGTTTTTGGGCCGTTTCCCCAGAAAATTGGCGTTGGCGAACAGCGTTTGAGGATCGGTGAACAGGTTATTCCGTTTACGGCGCAGACTGATATCGCGAACATTGATTTGTCGGATGTGGATATTGTGTTTGAATGTACGGGCAAAGCAAATACGCGCGAAGTCGCAGAACGTGGATTGCGGGCTGGGGCGCGGGCTGTTTTGATTTCTGGGCCATCTGACGCGGCGGATGTGACGTTGGTTTTGGGCGCGAATGAGGACCAATTGGGGGATGCCAAGATCGTTTCGAATGCGTCTTGCACGACGAATGCAATTGCGCCGTTGTTGCGCGCAATGGACAGTAAATTTGGGATTGAACGGGCGCATATCACCACGATCCATTGTTACACTGGAAGCCAGCCAACCGTTGATGCGCCTGCCGCCAGTTTTGCGCGCAGCCGCGCGGCGGCGGTTTCGATGGTGCCAACCAGCACAAGTGCTGCGCAGCAGGTTATGGGTGTTTTGCCCGAATTTGCGGATCGTTTAAGTATCGCTGCGGTGCGTGTGCCTGTGATCAGTGTGTCCGCTGTGGACGCTGTTTTACAATTGAAAACGCCGATTAAGGCACCTGTTGAGGATGTTTTGTCTGGAATGTTTGCAGAAACAGGCATTGTCGGTTTGACCGATGATCCCTGTGTGTCGACAGACATGCGGGGGCGGCCAGAATCCCTTGTTCTTGCACTGCCTGAAACTCAGTGCATTGATACCAACCAAGTCAGAATGTTTGGTTGGTATGACAATGAATGGGGTTTTTCCGCGCGCATGTTAGACATGGCGCGGCACATGCAGGCGCGATAGCCGTTAAGGTTTCACATCTAGGTTTTTGGTATCTGTGAGTGAGAGCCACAAATCCATGCATTGCCGTTCAAGGTTTTCAAGATCTTTGACAGGATCGACATCCGGATGATCTATCGAGGTTCGCAACATTTGCATTTCTTGAAGGATTTTCGCGATTTGTGGTTGTAGGGCGTGCGCGTAATTGGCGACAATCACTTCGGTTAGATTGTCCATGTTTTCGCGCCAGCGACCCTCATCTGAGTTTTTGAAGCCCGAGCGTTCGATTGCGAATTGAACCTTGGATTTCAATTCAGTCGCAGAGAGGTCGTTTTTTGAGACGTAATCTTTGCAGCCTGTTTTTAGCGCTTCTACAGCGATGGTAGAACGATCATCCCCGGTGATCATTATGGTGGCGGCATTGGAGTTTTTGGGGTGACGCTGGATGAGTTTAAGGGCGTCTAACCCAGTGCCATAGGTCAAATTGTAGTCGATTAATACAATATCAAATTCGGCGGCATCCAACCATTGCTTGAGCGTTTTTAAGGTGTCCGCTTCGTTAAGAACAAACGGAATTCCTGATGAGTTAAACAATCTACGAATTTTCGCGCGGTCAAATTTATTGTCGTCAAGAATAAGTGCGTTAATCGTGTGTTTTGCACCCACGCTCGCCAAAGTTGATCCACTGGATTGTACCGAATTCATCATGCTTCACCTTTTACACTTATTCATTACTGTTTCCTTAACGTCACATTAACGTCGCATTGAAACATTGATTGGGTCTTAACGTGACCGCCTAAAGCAGTGAAAATTTGTATCGCATTTTAGGGATCTGCGCTGGCCTATTGTTTTTGATGGCATCATTGCGGCAGCTCTACAATTTTGGAGTAGGCGTCGATCATATCGAGTGCTTTGACAAAACTGTCGCCTAGATTGTCTTTTATAATGTAACCGGCAATGTTGTTGGCATAGGCGGCGGCGACGTCCCTTGGTGCATCCGAGGTCGAAAGAACAAAGATTACGGCCCGTTGCAGTGAGGAGTCTTTGCGAATCTCTTCTAAGAATTCGAACCCGTTCATGCGCGGCATGTTCAAATCCAAAGTGACCAAAAAGGGTGGTGTAAACTCGGCCCCGTTCTTTTCGCCCCTTAATATCTCAAGGGCTTGTTGGCCATCTTTGGCCACTTGTACGGGGTTGACGATCTTGAGCTTTTTGAGCGCCCGTTTCATCGCCATGACACTGACCATGTCATCGTCGACGATAAGAAATTTCACCGTTGACGTTGTCCTGACGCTTGCTGTTTCATCGCTCATTTTATGAAAAGTCCTTATTGTTAGGCTGCATTTTGCAGCTCCGTGCTTTGGGCCGACATTTCGGGTAAATCGAATGAAAAGCTGCTTCCCCGCGTCGTTTCCGGCTCGGATTTAAGGCGGATTTTGCCCTTGTGATGCTCAAGTGACTTGCGAATGATCGCAAGACCCAACCCCGAACCTTCGACCTCGTCACGTGGTTTCAGGGTCTCGAACAGACCAAAGACGCGATCTTGATATGCTGTTGGAATGCCCGGCCCGTCGTCTGAAACAGTGATGTGAATCCGGTCATTCTCCAGATGCGTATGAACGGTGATTTGACCCTTTGTCTGGTCATGATGTTTAACGCCGTTACTGATCAAGTTGAGAAGGATTTGGCGCAAAGGCGTAGCATAGGTTGTTACAGGCTCTGGGTGGCCAGAATACGTAATGGCGAAGTGTTTTTCGGGATCAACAAGATCCGAAATTTCGCGAACGACTTTATCCAACGATAGTTCAGATAGGTCCTGATATTCTTGACCGACGCGCGAATATTCCAAAAGATCAGATAACAGCAGGTTCAAACGCTTTATTCGTGCCTGCAAGAGGGCCATGTTGGCCTGTCCGTCTTCTGAAAAAACGTTTTCCTCATCTTCTAGCGTCCATTGCAAAAGGTCTTGGATTGCACGCAAAGGAGAGCGCAAATCATGAGCTGCGGCATAGGCAAATTTTTCTAACTCGACGTTCGATCTGTTGAGCTCTTCGGCATTGGTCTTAAAAATTTCTAATGCGCGGGCGATTTTTCCCAATTCGTCAGGGCCAGACACGTTGACATCATAGGTGGTATCGCCTGCCGCAATAGATAAGACTGCGGTCGTCAATTGCCCCATACGTCGATTAATTTGATGCTCAACCACAAGAATATTGGCAGAACCAATCGCGAGCAGCGCGGTCAGCGTGGTTAGGGCTGCAACAATAATTAGATTTCTTGTCGCGATGTTCAGCTCATTTCTGGATTTCTGAACGCGGTTCGTCGCGCGCTGATTTAGCAGTTGAGAAAGTGAAGAAATCAAGGTCATGGGTTCGTTTTGGGCAACCAAAAGTTGGTTTAGGGTCTGCAATTGTTCGGTTTTGGCAAATACTTCAGGGACAAGTCCGTCTTTTGCGATGATCAAATCTCGCAGAGAGCTTAACGCATGGACCAATTCAAGGCGCTGCGGGTTTTGTTTGAGCAGACTTGTGAGGACAATGACCCCTCTTAGATCAAAGCGTAGTTCTTGTTCTTTTTGGTTTAAGGCATCTAATGACGAAAGATTTTTAAAGCTGTTTGCTTTGACTATGATCGCTTCAAGTTGCAGTGCGATTGTTGTCAGCGTATTGGATAATGCGTGGCTTTTGTTGATATTTTCGTACGACAGGGGAGAAGACCTAGCGTTTTGCTCTGCTACCGTTTTGATCGCGTTTTCGGTGTCTTTTGTTGCCTCAAATGATAGGCTGTCGAGGATCAAACGTATTTTTGGGGCGATGGTTTCGAGTTGCTGGCTAAAGTTTTGAATTTTGACCGTGTGAGTTAATGAGGCCCGCTTGGCCAGCGCAACATTTGAAGCGCCTTTGTCGATCGTTTGAAGCGCCGTGCTCATGTTGGTGCTCATTTCAGCATCGATACCTGCATCGGCGATTTTGGCAACGATCGTGCCAAGATCAGATAGTTTTTGATCGAGCTGCGTTTTTAAAGCAGGCAAATCTTGCTCAGTTTTTACGGTATTAATGCCTTGTAAAAGCAGAACTAAGTTCTTGAGTTCACGTTCAGATTCCTCAGTGATGAGGAATATATTGAGCGCGGATCGTGTTAGATCATCAATAGATCGATTTAGCGCGCGCGACAGTGTTATTCCGATGAACAATTGCGCAATTAGAATACCCGCGACGACAATAAATGTTATCCGCAAACGGGGCACAATTCCCGTTGAAACTAGGCTTGTTTTGTCCTGCATATATCCAATCCGAATGCCCCGTTCTATTCGGATAGGTGGTATTCGTTAAGGTTGTATTAACCGTGATGGGGAACCTGTTTACGAGCATTAATGATAAGTTAATGGTCTATGAGCGATACTGAGAGTTGCTCAACATGAAAGCGATCAGACATGACAAATCGATCTTTGACCGCGAAGGGAATTGCGCGCCGTACCGCGCTTGCAACGATTGCGGCTGGTGTGGCGCTGCCGTTTCAATCTGCGCGCGCAGATTTTGTTGCGCCATCAAAAATGGTTGATGATGTTGCAGCCCAGGTGCGTGCGTTGGCTGGATCGCGTCAAATTACGTTGAAGGTTTTGTTACCACAGGGGGCCGGCGGAAACTTGAATCCGGTAATCGCGCGGTTTGAAACAATGACTGGTGTCAAAATTATTACGACGGAAACGCCACCTGATGACATCAATACAGAATTATTGCTGGATGCGATGACGCAATCGCAACGCTTCGATGTGGCTTTGCCAGCGACCTTTGGTCTCCCAGATTTGGTGCCTGCAGGGGCGATTTTGCCCATTACTGATTTTGCGAACAAATATGAACCCAGTGGTTTTCGCGAGGATATCTTGTTTGGCGTAGGCGATAGCTTTGATGGGCAAACCTATGGCTTTCAAACGGACGGCGACGCCTACATGATGTTTTACAACAAGGCGATGCTCGAAAACTCGGAAGAACAGGCGCGGTATGCTGACGCGTATGGAACGCGGCTTTTCAAGCCTAGGACTTGGGGTGAACTTGACCAGCAGATGGCGTTTTTCCAACGACCAGATAAAGACCAGTGGGGCGGCTTGTTGTTTCGCTCGCCAGGGTATGTTGCGTGGGAATGGTGGGTTCGATTTCACGCCAAAGGGGTTTGGCCGTTTTCGAAAGATATGGACCCCCAGATCGCATCCGATGCAGGGATTGAAGCATTAGAAGACATGATCCGCGCAACCGAAAATTTGCACCCAAAGGCCAAACAATTGGGTTTGTTTGAAAACTGGGAAAGGTTCAGTAAGGGCGACATTTATTGCAACATCGGCTGGGGTGGATCGCAGAAATATTTGAATGGTGCGTCGTCCAATATGCGTGGCAATATGATTTATGGGCCGACGCCAGGTGGTATGGTCGACGGTAAATTACTGGTGACGCCGTATTTTAACTGGGGATGGGATTACGTTGTCACAAGCAACAGTTCATCCCCAGAGATTGCCTATCTGTTTGCGTTATTTGCTTCAACGCCTGAAATATCCACATTGGCTGTGCGCCAAGTAGACGGCTTTTTCGACCCCTTTCGCCCTGAACATTATGAAGACGAGGGCATTCAAGCGGCCTACTCCCCAGAGTTTTTAAAGGTGCATCAACAAAGCCTTGAGAATGCGATTCCTGATTTATACCTCAAAAATCAAGGGGGATATTTTCGGGCATTGGGCGAATGGCTTCATCGCGCGTTAGAAAAAGAGGTTAGTCCGAAAAAGCACTGGAAAGGACCGAAATTCGCTGGCGATTGATCACCAATAGTTCTGACAAGGCGATGCAGAAACAGCGATGGAAACAGTTGCGCAGCAAATACCCCCAACACACTCAAGAAAGTTTGAAAGACATTGTCTAGCAACCCAGCCAATAAAGAAGACGAGCTGCCCATCGGTAATGGCGCGCAATTGCATGTTGTTCGCCCAGTTGAAACCGCCGCACCACAGAGCGAAGTGGCCCAAGCAGCAGCCGAGTTTGACGAATTTATTTACGTTTTAAGCCATGATCTTCGCGCGTCTATCCGTACATTGGTAGAAGTCCCCCAATGGATTGGCGAAGATTTGGTTGCCGAAGGGCATGCGGTATCTGAAACGATGAGTGAAAATTTGTCGATGATGGAGGTTCATGCCCATCGTTTGGACCAGATGCTGGTTGATCTACTCGCGTATTCGCGCATTGGGCGGATGCAAAAAATCCAAGACGTCAGCATTTCGCGGGCCATGAGTTCGGTGATCACGAGCCTAGATGTGCCCGCTGGGTTCGAGGTGGTGCAAAATATTGCCCATGATCAAATCCAGATAGGGGCGAGCGACATTGTCACGCTGTTAAGTGCGATCTTATCCAATGCGATCAAACACCACGACACAGAAACGGGCCGCTTTTCGATTTCGACGGAACGTGAAGCCGATGAATTGATTTTTCGCATGCAAGATGACGGACCAGGCATTCCCGCAAAGTATCGCGACCGCGTTTTTGAGGTGATGACAACATTGCGTCCGCGCGATGAGGTCGAGGGGAGTGGTATGGGTCTTGCGCTCGTGAAAAAGATCATCTCATTTTATGGTGGCCGATTGGACTGGGTGGATAACGCATCGGGCCGTGGAACCGGGTTTGTTGTTCATCTTCCTTTGGTGTCTGCGCGCGTGATTTCCTAACGCGGACAAAATTTTCTAAATCGAAAAGTCAAAACAGAAAACCGAATTTGACGGGCGATGTCGATTGTGTGCTTGACCTTTCAATTGAAAGGTTTTTGAAGCATAGTTTCCTTAATCCAATAGATGCAAACGGGACCGACTTGGAAAATATAGATAGAACGCTTTCGGTTGCGCCGATGATGGATTGGACGGATCGACATTGCCGATATCTGCACCGATTGTTATCAAAACACACGTTGTTGTACACGGAAATGGTGACGGCCCCTGCGGTGATCAACGGCGATCAAGAGCGGTTATTGGCGTTTGATCAGGCCGAACATCCCATAGCGTTGCAGCTTGGTGGATCAGACCCCGCGCAATTGGAAGCAGCGACGCGCATCGGGTGTGAGTTTGGCTATGATGAGGTCAATCTGAACGTGGGATGCCCGTCGGATCGTGTGCAATCTGGTAAGTTCGGCGCGTGTTTGATGCGCGAGCCGGAGCTGGTTGCCGATTGCGTTCAGGCCATGCGCGAGGGTTCAACTGGCGCAGAAATAACGGTGAAATGCCGCATCGGTGTGGATGATCAGGTGCCTGCGGATGTGTTGCCAGCGTTCCTCGAAACCGTATTGGCGCGCGGCGTGCAATCTTTCACAATTCATGCACGAATGGCGTGGTTGGCGGGGCTTTCACCCAAAGAAAACAGAGATATCCCACCTTTGGATTATGATCTGGTACATCAGATGAAAGCAGATTTTCCGCATCTGGAGATCGTCTTGAACGGCGGTTTGGCGACGTTAGAACAGGCGAAAGAACATATTGAGCGCGGCCTTGATGGCGCGATGATCGGGCGTGCGGCCTATCACCAGCCTGCGGATATTTTGGCATCTGCGGATCGCGTTTTGTTTGGATCAGATACTGACACTTCGGGCGAAGACGCGGTGCTGCAAATGCTGCCATACATCGAGGCGCATTTGATGAAAGGTGGCCGCTTGAACCACATTACGCGCCACATGCTGGGTCTATTTGCGGGGCGACCTGGGGCGCGACAATGGCGGCGTAGTTTGTCTGAGCGTGCGCACACCGACGGTGCGGGCCCAGAGGTTGTGTTGGCCGCGCTCGCCCATATGCAGGCCATTGCAGCAGAGTGAGCGGTAGGGTATCCAAACCCATGCAATGGGGAACGTGATATGCCAGAAATGTCCACTTTAATACCGATGATTTTCCTGCTGATGGCCATTGGTGCCTTTGCCGGAGTGATGGCTGGCTTGCTGGGCGTTGGCGGCGGTATTATCCTTGTGCCTGCGTTTTTCTATGCGTTTTCCGCGCTCGGATATGATAATGCGCAGCTGATGCAGATTTGTTTGGCGACCTCGCTTGCGACGATTGTGTTTACCTCAATTCGCTCGGTGCAATCGCACAACAAAAAGGGCGCTGTGGATTGGGATATCCTAAAGGGTTGGGCCATCGGAATTGCGATTGGGTCGGCGATTGGAGTGGTTGCAGCGACAGGTTTGCGATCCAGCCAATTGCAGATGATTTTCGGAGTTTTGGGCATTATTGTTGGCCTGTATTTGGCGTTTGGAAAACCAGAATGGCGACTGGGTGAAGCGATGCCGACGGGAATTGGGCGTGTGATAGCATCGCCTGTTCTTGGTTTTATGTCGGTGCTGATGGGCATTGGCGGCGGCAGTTTTGGTGTGCCGTTAATGAGCCTATTTGGCGTAGCGATCCACCGCGCGGTGGCAACGGCGGCTGGGTTTGGCTTGATCATCGCAGTGCCGTCAGTGATCGGGTTTTTACTCGGCAATCCTGACCCTGTAAACCTGCCGCCCTATACGGTTGGGTATGTGAATATGCCCGCGTTTTTGCTGATCATCTGCATGACGTTATTGACTGCGCCGCTCGGGGTGAAAATTGCCCATGCGATGGACCCGAAACCGTTGAAACGGGTGTTCGCGTTTTTCCTGATTTTAGTGGCCTTAAACATGCTACGCAAAGTGTTCTTCGGGTGAGTTTTCAACAAAAGGGATGGGCGAAATTTGCGCCTGATCCGGCGTTGGATGCTTGGATTGATGCAGCCAAACCTAAAGCTGTTCGCGTGGCAGGCGATCCTGCATGGCAGGCCGAATGGCTGCGGTGTGGCGGGACTTGGTTTGTGGGCGTGAATGCGCTGGAAAACGGCGCGGATGGGGCCGTTTCTGGCGTTCCCTTGTCTGGCAAAGCTGTTGATTTCATTCATGAAACGATTGAACCCGCGCCGATTTCATGGGATCGCGCGCAGGTTTCTGTGTGTTACGAAGGGTATCCGCAACCTTGGGATGGTGAGAGCGAAAGCGCGTTAAGATTTCGCCGTGATCGCGATGCGGCACACGTGGATGGATTGCATGGAGAAGGGCAGCCACGCCGTCGTTTTTTGCGCGAGTTTCATCAATTTTTGCTGGGGATCGCGTTAACGGACAGCCCTGCAAAAGCCGCGCCGTTTGTGATCTGGGAAGGATCGCATAAAATTGTGCAAACTGCGTTTTTTAAGGCGTTGATGGACCACCCAGTTGAAACATGGCCTGACGTTGATTTAACGGACGTGAATATGGCGACAAGACGCACGATTTTTGAGACCTGCAAGCGTGTGGAATTACCACTGAAAAAGGGTGAAAGCTATGTCATTCACCGTCATGCGTTGCACGGTGTTGCGCCGTGGGACATTGGCCTGAAAGGGCCAGATGAGGGGCGCATAATCGCATATTTTCGCCCAGCAGATGAGGCGCAGATGCAACGTTGGATCGCGCCGATCTAGCGGGTTTGTTTAAGGATGATTTGGCCATTGGAAACCACGGCTTCGTCCATTTGGGCCAAAAAACTGCTGCCAAGAAGGTTGGAATGATCCAAGCCTTTTGGCGTTACCGCAGCCTCTACGTTTTTGGCGATAATGCGGGGACCAACGCGAACAGTGCTCACTGTGATTGTCGCGATATTTAGAAGGCCAGATGCGGTTTTTACAGGCGTGTCGAAAACCAGTGCGTCCACATCTATGCCTGCGGCTTGCGCGGTTTCAAAGTTCAACAAAACAAGGGATGCGCCTGTGTCGATCAAGGCACTGGTTTAGGTGTCGTTGATGGTCACTTTGGTTTCGAACAATCCGTCGCGCATTGGGATGAAATGCTGTGAAACTGTTTCAACGGACGCGGCAGATAAGAAGATGGTTTCGTTGTTGGCAATCAGTGTTTTTTGCCGCCATTCGACAGAATATTCCAACAAACCGAGCAAACAGGCCACAAAAACGCCCCAAAACGCGATGCGCTTTGTGTTGGGGTTTGGCGTGTGTCCAACGAAAAATTGTGCCGCAATAACGCCGCCTAAAAACAGGGCTGCTGCAAGGGACCATTTCAAATTTGCGTTTAAAATCAGATCCAACAACTGCACGTCTTTTCGCCAAAAGACGATGCCAAGAACGGCAAAAATTGCAAGATAGATCCACCGCATCGTGTGTGCCCTAGTTAAAGATAACCTGTATGTAGTCAATATTATCTTAATTTAAAGGGTTTGTCATCTGACGGTTTCGTGGACTTAGCTGCGTCTGCGGCCACGGCGTTTTCCGCGCAATTGTGGTGCACGCGCAGGGAGTTCTGCCCTGACGCGGGTGCGTTCCTCGTCCGACATTTTTGACCACTGCGCGATTTCGTCCATCGTGCGGTGGCAGCCGATGCACAGGCGGGCTTCGGGGTGGACGACGCAGATTTTTACGCAAGGGCTGTCGACTTCGTTGCGTTTCCAGATTTCGTCCATCATCCGTCCTTTTTGATGTGCGCAATGCGATCGAGCGCACCTTGCAAGATATATCCAGCCGCGACGTGGTCAATCACTTCTGCACGTTTGGCCCGCGATGTGTCTGCCTCCAGTAATGCGCGTTCTGCGGCGACCGTGGACAGGCGTTCATCCCACAACAGGACGGGGATGTCGCGCCGCTGTGCAAAGTTGCGTGCGAAAGCGCGGGTTTTTTGGCAACGCGGCCCTTCGGAACCGTCCATGTTGCGGGGCAAGCCAAGGACAAGGCCGCTGGCGAATGTTGTGTCGATGATGGCTTCTAAGGCGGTGGCGTCGATGCCGAATTTCTTGCGCTTGATGGTTTCGCGCGGGGTGGCGATGGACCAGTGCATATCCGACACCGCTATTCCGATGGTTTTATCGCCCAAATCGAGGCCGAGCAGCGGGTTTCGCGGTGCCACCACCTGCAAAAACAACGCCGCGTCTTCAAACGGTTGGGTCAATTTATCACCTCGGCTGCGCGGGCGGCTTCTTGCAGTAAAACCATGGCTTCGGCGTTGGTTTTGAAGGTTTCTTTGGCCTCTAGCCAGATTGCGTTGGCCTTGCCGCGTTCGTCCAAAACACCGTAGGCGCGGATGAGGCGGGCCCATTCTGTGGGGGTTCCACCATCTGTGGCCAACCGTTCGGCAAGGCCGCCAACCATGCCACGGATCATGGCTTGTCTGTCTTCGGGGGCCATTTGCGTGGCGTTTTCAACGTCCTCGGCCGAGGGGCCAGGAAGGCTTTGAGCCGAAAGCGAAATACCTGCCGCGCGCGCGACTTGGCCGATTTGCGATTGTATCAGGGGTATCCAAGGCGCGTCTTCTGGGCCTTCTTCGAGCAACCCTGCCCACATGCGGTAGGCGACATCAGAGCGGCCTGTCTGAGCAAGGGCAAGGCCAGAATAATACCGCGCGCGTGGGTCGCGTGGATCGCGGTTTAGGGCCTGAACCAGTGCAGATTCGGCTTGCGGGGACACGTAGCCGCCAGCAGCCAAGATCATGATTTCGCCAGTGTCTGTGAAATCGGATGCAAGGGCATCTTCGCCCAAAATACCCATCAAATGTTGTTGGGCTGCGCGGGCGGCGGTGAGGTTTCCAAGGCGGGCCTCGTTATCAACCAACAGGCGCAGGCCTGTTGCATCCTCGGGATTTTTTGCAACGGCATCGCGCAATTGGGCAACAAGATCTTCGTGCTGTGGGTCTGCTTTTAAATCAAGTTTTGGCGCGGCGGCTTCACCCGCTGTTTGATCTGGTCTTGAATCGCGGGTTTTCTTTTCGGTCGCGAGTCGATCTTGCAAAGGTAGATCGCGCATTCCCGGCACACCGATTTCGATATAAAGCCAAACCGCGCCGATCAGTGCGAAAGCGACAAGTCCGACGGCGATGATGTTTGCGGTTGGCGCGGCGGAAGTTGCCGCGACTTCAGCCGTGGCGCGTTTATCTGCGGCCAGCAGGCGGCGGGCGACCTCTGTTCGGGCGGCTTTAGCCTCGTCTTCATTAAATACGCCGCGTGCAAGGTCGCGGTCTACCTCGGACATTTGGTCTTTGTAGATGCCCATGTCTTGCTCGGCGGCTTTGGGGGTGTTTTGGTCACGTCTGAGCAGCGCGCCAGCCATTGGCACGCCGACGATTGCGATCAAACCTAGGGCCACCAACCAGAACATACGCGTAACCTTTGCACCAAAGAATTCACCAAACACATAATGCGCAGGCTAGCAGAGCGCAAACCCCATTCGCGTGATCGTGCCGCGACCAATTGAAACTGGCGAAATGTCGGGAATTAGGTGTAGCGCGTCGCATAGATTGATACCTAGCGGCGCGAAAAAGGCGAAACGGTGGTCAGCTGCCTATACCCATATTTTTTTCGTCGCAAGACACCTGTTTACGGAGCCTGCCACATGAGACGTTATTCCGCCTTTGCCATTGCCCGCGAAGCCACCCGATATCACACGGGTTGGGAGCGTGCGTGGCGTGCGCCAGAGCCGAAAAAAGAATACGATGTGATTATCGTTGGTGGCGGTGGGCACGGACTGGCGACGGCGTTTTATCTGGGTAAGAATTTCGGCATCACCAATGTGGCGATCATCGAAAAAGGCTGGCTTGGCGGTGGCAACACGGGGCGTAATACGACGATTATCCGCTCGAATTATCTGCAAGACCCGTCTGCGGCGATTTATGAAAAAGCGCGTTCATTGTATGAGACGATGTCGCAAGATTTGAACTATAACGTGATGTTTTCACCGCGCGGCGTGATCATGCTGGCGCAAACGGAACATGAAATTCGTGGGTACAAACGCACGGCACACGCGAATGCGTTGCAGGGTGTGACGACGGAATGGATTGAGCCTGCAAAGGTTAAGGAACTGTGCCCGATTATTGAGCTGAAAGGCCCGCGCTTCCCTGTTTTGGGCGGTTTGTGGCAGGCTCGTGGGGGTACCGCGCGCCATGATGCGGTGGCTTGGGGCTATGCGCGTGCCTGTTCTGATATGGGTATGGATATCATCCAGAAATGCGAAGTGACAGGGGTTGAACAATCAAACGGCCAAGTCACGGGTGTTGAAACGACCAAAGGGCGCATCGGCTGTAAAAAGCTGGGGATGGTTGTTGCGGGACATTCATCTGCGCTGGCTGAAATGGCGGGGTTCCGTCTGCCGATGGAATCTGTGGCGTTGCAGGCGTTGGTGTCCGAACCGATCAAACCTGTGATGGATGTGGTGATCATGGCGAACACCGTGCATGGCTATCTGTCGCAATCTGACAAAGGCGAGATGGTGATTGGCGGCGGTACGGATGCGTATAATAACTATACCCAGCGGGGCAGTTTCCACCACGTAGAGGAAACGGTTCGCGCGTTAAACGAGACCTTCCCGATGCTGTCGCGCCTCAAAATGCTGCGCCAATGGGGCGGGATTGTGGATGTGACGGGGGATCGTTCACCCATCATCGGCAAAACGCCACTGGGCGGGTGTTTCGTGAACTGTGGTTGGGGAACTGGCGGATTTAAAGCCATCCCAGGGTCAGGCTGGGCGTTTGCAGAAACACTGGCGAAGGGTGAGCCGGGAGAACTGGCAGGGGCGTTCGGGATGGAGCGGTTTATTGAAGGCCGCTTTATTGATGAAAGCGTTGCTGCTGGGGTGGCGCACTGATGTTAGAGACCAATCTATCAGCCGTTTCCGAAATCAGCGCCACCACCAAATGCACCCGGGCCGATGGTTCCGCCGTTTTGAAGCCGTTTTCCTTCTTCGCTCATTCCGACGCCGCTGTGTGGTCGATGGGTTTGCAGGCTTTCTCTCAACATTTGTTTTCTTCGAGAGCTACGAAGCCGCAAATAAGAAATCAGCACAAAAAGTGCGAACACACTGAAAAAGAAGATTATCAAAAGTTCCATACCATTCAACATATGGTTGTGATCGCGAAATTTCAAGGAGCCGCGCCATGCTACTCTTAACCTGTCCGAACTGCGGGATTGCCGCGGAAGAAACTGAACTTGGTGCGGGCGGCGAGGCGCATATCACGCGGTATGGGGCTGGCTCGGCTGATGATGATTTTGAGACGTATTTGTTCATGCGCAAAAATGCGCGGGGCGTTCATTTTGAACGCTGGCGCCATTCAAATGGCTGCGGCAAGTGGTTTCATGCGGCGCGCTGCACGATGACGCTGGAGGTGTTTGGCACCTATTCGGCGCAAACGTTTGAACCGCCTAAGGACTTGATTAAAAAGATCAAAAAGAAACGCCCTGACTGGGAAGGGTTTGTGAAATGAGCACACGTCTGCAAAATGGCGGCCGTCTGATCGACCGCGCTGAACAAGTAGAATTTAACTGGAACGGCAAACGATTGCTGGGCTTTAAGGGCGACACGTTGGCGTCTGCGCTGTTGGCGAATGATCAAGTTTTGGTTGGGCGTTCGTTCAAGTATCACCGTCCGCGTGGCATCGTTGCGGCAGGCCCAGAAGAGCCGAATGCGCTGGTCGCGCTGGGCGAGGGTGGCAATTACGAGCCGAACGCACGGGCGACAACAACCGAGCTGTTTGACGGGTTGAGCGCGAAATCGCAGAACCATTGGCCGACGTTGGAGTTTGACGTGGGCGCGGTGAACAAGATGATGTCGCCGTTTTTTCCTGCTGGGTTTTATTACAAAACATTCATCGCGCCGCGTTTCGCGTGGAAGCATGTGTTTGAGCCGATTATTCGCAAGGCGGCGGGGCTTGGCCCTGCACCGCATGCGGAAGATCGTGATGAGGATACGTATGAATATTACTATGCCCATTGTGATGTGCTGGTTGTTGGCGGCGGTATCGCTGGGCTGGCGGCGGCGCTGGCCGCAGGGCAGGCGGGGGCAAAGGTTTTGCTGCTGGAACAATACGCCGATCTGGGCGGGCGCGCGCCTGTGGATGGTGTAGAAATTGATGGCAAGCCTGCGCAAAAATGGATTGATACCACGGTTAAGGTATTGAAAAAGCTGCCAAATGTTCGTGTTCGCACGCGCACGATGGGTGCGGGTGTTTACGATCACGGATATGCGCTGGGCTATGAGCGCCTAACGGATCATGCACCAAAAGTAGCGGGGCCACGGCACCGTTTGTGGCGCATTCGTGCCAAGCGGATTGTGACGACGACAGGTGCGATTGAACGGCCCTTGTCGTTTGCGGGCAACGATATTCCGGGTGTCATGCTGGCGGGTTCCGTGCGCGATTACACGGTGAATTTTGGCACGTCTGTTGGCGACCGTGTGGTTGTTGCGACGAACAATGATGATGCGTATCGCACGGCGATTGCGTTGAAAGAAGCGGGCCTTGATGTGCCTGCGGTGATTGATGCGCGGGTTGTGGCGGATGGTGAATTGCCAAACAAAGCCCGCGCGATGGGTATCCGGGTTGAAACGGGTCGGGCGATTTCAACGGTTTATGGCGGCAAGCGTGTGACCTCTGTTGGGATTTGTTCGCAGGCTGGTGAAGGCACAAAAACGGACGAGATTGCCTGCGACGCGGTTGCCATGTCTGGCGGCTGGTCCCCAGTGGTGCATTTGTGGTCCCATTGCGGTGGCAAGCTGAACTGGGATTTCGACATGGCGATGTTCCGCCCTGATCCTGCGCGCCCACCTTTGGGTGACGATGGCGACGGGTTTGTTTTGGCGGCGGGTACGGCGAACGGGCATTTGGATGCGGGTGCCGCGCTGGCCGATGCATTTGAATGTGGCGCGCGCGCGGCGAGCGAGGCAGGGTTCAAAGGCAAGGTTGCGGGGGCTGCGATTGCGGCGTCTGAATCTGAGGCACCGATCCTTGCGGTTTGGTCGATGCCACAAGGCCAAAGCAAGAAATTGCAGATGAAAACATGGCTCGATTATCAGAACGATGTGAAGGTTTCTGATGTGCGTTTGGCCGCGCAGGAAGGTTATGAAAGCGTTGAGCATACCAAACGGTATACGACGTTGGGCATGGCAACGGATCAAGGTAAGTTGAGCAACATCAACGGCTTGGCTGTATTGGCCGACAGTTTGAACGCGGATATTCCGCAAGTGGGCACAACCACATTCCGCCCGCCGTATCACCCGATTTCGATGGGTGCGATTGGCGGCGAAGCATCGCGCCATCTGTTCAAACCGATGCGTCGTAGCCCGATCCACGAATGGACGGATGCGAACGGCGGGTTCTGGGAACCTGTTGGCGATTGGCGTCGCCCGTATTGCTATCAAAAAGACGGCGAAAGCGTTACGGAGGCGGTGCACCGCGAGATTAACCAGACGCGGGACAGTGTTTCGATTTTGGATGCGTCCACGCTGGGCAAGATCATCGTGAAGGGGCCAGACGCGGGCAAATTCCTCGATATGTTGTACACAAATATGATGAGCAGCCTGAAGGTTGGGCGTTGTCGGTACGGGTTGATGTGCTCGGAAAACGGGTTTCTGTCGGACGACGGTGTTGTCGCGCGGATCGACGAGGAAACATTCCTGTGTCACACAACATCTGGCGGGTCTGATCGCATTCATGCCTGGATGGAAGAGTGGTTGCAGACGGAGTGGTGGGACTGGAAAGTCTATACTGCCAACGTGACCGAGCAATATGCACAGATTGGTCTGGTTGGGCCAAACGCGCGTAAAGTGCTGGAAAAGATGGGCACGAATTTGGATCTAAGCGCGGAGGCGTTGCCTTTCATGGCGTTTGTTGACGGCGAGATTGCTGGCATCAAAGCGCGGCCCTATCGGATTTCGTTTTCGGGCGAGTTGTCCTACGAGGTTGCGGTTCCTGCGGCCCAAGGACAAGCATTTTGGGATGCGGCGATGGAGGCTGGCAAGGAATTCGGGATCAGTCCTTACGGCACAGAAGCGTTGCACGTGATGCGGGCTGAAAAGGGGTTCATCATGATTGGCGATGAAACCGATGGCACCGTGATCCCGCAAGATTTGAACCTACACTGGGCGATTTCCAAGAAGAAAGAAGATTTCTTGGGCAAACGCGCACAAACGCGGATTGATATGGTGCGCAAAGATCGCTGGCGCTTGGTTGGGTTGGAAACGGAAGAACCGGATGTGGTTATTCCCGACGGGGCCTATGCCATTGACGGAACGACACGGCCAAATGGCGTGAAAAACATGATAGGCAGGATCACATCCACCTATTATTCTCCGACTTTGAAACGATCCATCGCGATGGCGCTGGTGGAACACGGGCCTGAACGGATGGGCGAGATGATTATGTTTGCGCGCACGGATGGCACGACGATCAATGCAAAAATCGTTGACCCAGTGTTCTTGGATAAAGAGGGTGCACGTCAAAATGTCTAATGTTATCAGTGCAGCACATGGTGCAAGTTTCGATGGTGCCGTCCGCGTCCAGGATGCTGGCGTCAAAGGAATGATCACGGTTCGCGGCGATTTATCGTCTGCCAAAATGGCCAAAGCGGTGAAAGCTGCTGTCGGTATGGGCATGCCAGATGTGCGCGGCGTAAAGACTGGCGCAAAGGGGGGCGTCGCGTGGATGTCACCCGATGAATTGATGCTGTTTTGCGACTATTCTGATGCAGACGGCGTTGTGGCCAAGTTAGAAAAGGCGCTGAAAGGCGAGCATTCTTTGGCGGTGAATGTGTCTGATGCGCGCGCGATTTTCACGCTGACGGGGAAAGGTGTTCGTGAAGTGATTGCGAAGGGTTCGCCAGCGGATATGTCCGTTGATGGATTGCCGCTGGGCGAAATGCGCCGTTCACGCCTTGGTCAAATTGCGGTGGCGTTTTGGTTGACGAAAGAGGGCGAGCTGGAATTGGTTTGCTTCCGATCTGTTGGGCAATTTGTGTATGAATGGCTTTGCAATGGGGCGGCCAAAGACACGCTGCCCGGGCATTTGTAACCGCAAAATCTGCGATTCTTGCGAGTCGCAGATTTTCCGATTTGTTGCGTCTTTGGAAACAGAGCGCGGAGTTTATCGGCAATTGTGGTATTTTTGAAACCCTCAATTTTTTTCTTTAGCTATTGATTTTAAATAAATTTGGGGCTGACCCAGATAACGCGAAAAAGGTGTTATCATGGGCAGCATGCGGAAGAGTCGCTTAAGTAAGTATAAACAGGGTCGCCTGGTCGAGCATTTTGTTGCCGGAACCACGGCTCG
>Ga0233426_10001203_pt1 | contig 24457 bp, 24 predicted proteins | sample SI_118_April2016_6_FD_179875 | JGI IMG/M metagenome (GOLD analysis project Ga0233426, IMG submission 179875) | Seawater microbial communities from Saanich Inlet, British Columbia, Canada - SI_118_April2016_10_MG | ecosystem: Environmental > Aquatic > Marine > Inlet | place: Canada: British...
CTGTTTTTAGTTAGAACAAATTAAATCGAAATTCTGTGGTTACTGCTTGCGCGGGAATGACAGTTTAGTGAAAACTTTTGAGCTTATGCATAGAACAAGAAGACTAAGAAAGTCAGAAGGAATTAGAAGGTTAGTAAAAGAAACTAGACTTTCTATTGATGATTTTGTATATCCACTTTTTATAGAAGAAGGAGAAAATATAGAAACAGAAATTGTTTCTATGCCAGGAATTAAACGTTTTTCTTTAGATCGTATTTCTAAAGAATTAGATGAAGTGGTTTCTTTAAACATTCCTGCAGTTTTGTTATTCGGAATTCCATCAAACAAAGATGAAGAAGGCACAGAGACATGGAATGATAACGGAATTATGCAACAAGCAATTCGTTTTATCAAAAAGAACTATCCCAACTTATATGTAATTACAGATGTTTGTTTTTGCGAATATACATCTCATGGTCATTGCGGAATTATACATGATAATGATGTTGATAATGATGCTACTTTAGTAAATATTGCAAGGCAAGTTATTTCGCATGCAAAAGCAGGGGTAGATATGGTTGCACCTTCTGGAATGATGGATGGAACTATTGCTATGGTTCGCGAATCTTTAGATAATACAGGTTTTTCAAACTTGCCAATTATGGCATATTCTGTAAAATATGCATCTGCTTTTTATGGTCCTTTTAGAGATGCTGCAGATTCGGCACCGACCTTTGGTGATAGAAGAACATATCAAATGGATCCTTCAAACAGAGATGAAGGAATGCGTGAAGCTACTTTTGATGATCAAGAAGGCGCAGATATTTTAATGGTAAAACCAGCATTGTCTTATTTAGATATTATTAGAGATTTAAAAAATAATTTCGACAGACCAATAGCATGTTACAATGTAAGCGGAGAATATGCAATGGTAAAGGCAGCTGCAGAGAAAGGTTGGATTGATGGAGAAAAAGTAATGATGGAAAGTTTACTGTCTATGAAAAGGGCGGGAGCAGATATTATTATTACCTATTTTGCTAAAGAGGCTGCAAAAGTATTATTGAAAAAATAACGTCATTACAAGGAAAGATAACGGAGTAATCTAATGATTATTAAGTAGATAACTTCACTAGATTCGGAATGATAGAAAAGTTAAAAAAATGAAATTTAAAAAATCTCAAAAATTATACGAGCAAGGATTGGTGCACCTTGTAGGTGCTGTAAATTCTCCCGTTAGAGCATTTTCATCGGTGGGTGGAAATCCGTTGTTTATTAAAAAGGCCAAAGGAAGTAAAATTACAGATGTTGATGGAAATGAATATATAGATTTAGTACTTTCTTATGGACCAATGATTTTAGGTCATCGTCACAAAAAAGTGCAAAAAGGAGTTGAAAAAGCATTGAAAAATGGGTATTCGTTTGGGGCATCCACAGAAAATGAAATCATTTTAGCGAAAATAGTTTGCGATGCTTTTCCAGGAATGGATAAAGTTCGTTTTGTAAACTCTGGAACGGAGGCTGTTATCAGTGGTGTTCGTTTGGCAAGAGCATTTACAGGAAAAGATAAAATTATAAAATTTTCGGGTTGTTACCATGGACATCAAGATTCATTGTTGGTGGCAGCCGGCTCTGGCTTGGCAACTTTAAGTTTACCAGGTTCTAAAGGAGTTCCTGAAGGAGCAGTTAAAAATACTTTAATCGCAAAGTATAACGACTTAGAAAGTGTAAAAAAACACTTTGAAGAACATACTGATATTGCGGCTGTAATTATTGAGCCAATTTGTGGTAATATGGGTGTTGTAATTCCGCAGAATAACTTCTTAAAAGATTTAAAAGAATATTTAGAAACTAAAGGAGCTTTATTAATTGCTGATGAAGTAATGACAGGTTTCCGTTCTAAATTCGGTGGAGCTCAAGAATTATTAGGAGTTGAAGCAGATATTACATGTTTAGGCAAAGTAATTGGTGGAGGTTTCCCAGTGGGAGCCTATGGAGCAAGAAATGAAATTATGCAGGAGGTTGCGCCTTTGGGAGGCATGTATCAAGCAGGAACCTTAAGTGGAAATCCGATTGCAATGGCTGGAGGAATTTCTACATTAACAGAATTGAAGCAACAAAATCCATATAAGCAGTTTAATGAGACCGCTGCAATCTTAGAAGTAATCTTATTAGAAACTGCTAAAAAATATAAGGTGGATTTAGTTGTAAATCGTTTTGGTTCTATGATGAACCCTTTCTTTACAAAAGGAAAAGTCACCAATTTTGATGAAGCACAGTCGTCCGATACCAATAAGTTTGCGATCTTCTTTTGGGAAATGATAGAAAACGGTGTCTTTTTACCGCCAAGTCAATTTGAAGCCTGGTTTTTGTCATCAGCTATAACAAATAAGGATATTAAAAAAATAGCAGAAGCAACCGATAAAGCAATGTTAGCGGTGTCTAAAATGTAAATAAATCATTATCCTGAGTTAGTGTGAGAAAGTAATTTAAGAATTAATATTAGGCTCACTTCAATTAATTTGGAATGAAGTTTTATAAATATGTAATGTAATAATCAAGAGCTAATTGTCAAAAGCTAAACAATGATAAAAAACGACTTATTTTTAAGAGCATTAAAAGGAGAAACTGTAGATAGACCTCCAGTTTGGATGATGCGTCAGGCAGGAAGATATTTACCAGAATTTCAAGAAATCAAAAAGAAATACGATTTTTTTACTCGTTGTCAAACTCCAGAACTGGCATCCGAAATTACGGTGCAGCCAATTAGAAGGTATGGAATGGATGCAGCTATTTTATTTTCTGATATTCTAGTGATTCCGCAAGCTATGAATATTGAGGTAGAAATGAAACCCGATTTTGGACCGTATTTACCGCATCCAATTCGCAATCAAAAAGATTTAGATCGTGTAATTGTTCCGGATGTTTATGAATCTTTAGGGTATGTGATGGAAGCAATAAAAGCAACCAAAGAAAAGCTAAATGATGATGTTCCTTTGATTGGTTTCGCAGGTTCTCCTTGGACAATTTTATGTTATTGCGTGCAAGGTCAGGGTTCTAAGAACTTTGATAAGGCTAAAGAATTATGTTTTACAAATCCGATTGTAGCGCACAGTTTGTTGCAAAAAATTACAGATACAACGATTGCTTATTTAAAAGCAAAAGTTGCAGTAGGTGTAAATGCCGTTCAAATTTTTGATTCTTGGGGAGGAATGTTATCTCCGGCAGATTATCAAGAATTTTCTTGGCAATATATTCAGCAAATTATTGATGCCCTAAAAGATGAAACTCCCGTGATCGCTTTTGGAAAGGGTTGTTGGTTTGCCTTAAATGATATGGCAAAATCAGGGGCTTCTGCTTTGGGTGTCGATTGGACGTGTTCCCCAAGAAATGCGCGTTATTTATCAGGAGGAAATATTACTTTACAAGGTAATTTTGATCCATCGAGATTATTGTCGCCACCAGCGGAAATAAAGAAAATGGTGCACCAAATGATTAACGAATTTGGCAAAGACCGCTATATTGTAAATTTAGGTCATGGTATTTTACCCAACATTCCATTAGAAAACGCAAAGGCATTTGTAGATGCAGTAAAAGAGTATAAAGTTTCATAAAAAAAATAAGACTTTTTTGGGCGTTACCTAAAGGTCGCGCTTTCCATTTTATCTTTTATTCGTTAATTCATAAAAGGATGTCATTTCAATCGCTAACGCAAACCGAAGCTAATGATTAAAAATATACTTTCAGGAATCAGTGCTTACGCAGGTGCCTTTAGTTTAATTTCTAGACTAAAGCTTGGTAAATATTTTGTAATTCCGATTGTAATTAGTGTATTAACGGCAACAATTATTGGTTTTACAGCATATGGTTTGTCAGATACTATTGGTCAGTTTTTAGCAAAAATTTGGATTTGGGATTGGGGGAAAGAAACAGTTACTACAATTGCTAGTTTTGTAGGTGCAATTTTTGTTTTAGTAATTGGTCTGATTATTTACAAGCATATTATTTTAGCATTATCAGCACCATTTATGAGTGCCGTCTCAGAAAAAATAGAAATTCATGTCAATGGAAGTTTAAAAGTAAATCATAGAAAAACTACTTTTCAACAACAATTATGGAGAGGAATTCGAATAAATAGCAGAAATTTAGTAAAAGAATTATTGATTACAATTCCTATTTTATTATTGAAATTTATTCCTTTAGTGAATATATTTTCAACTATTCTATTGTTTTTGTTGCAAGCTTATTATGCAGGTTTTGGAAATATGGATTACACTTTAGAAAGGCATTTAAATTATGAAGAAAGTATCAACTTTGTTGGAAAAAACAAAGGGGTTTCTATAGGTAATGGAATCGTTTTTATGGTATGTTTGTTAATTCCTGTTATAGGAATTATAATCGTTTTACCATTATCTGTAACTGCTGCATCAGTAAAAACAGTTGAGCTACTAAATATCGAAAATGAAAGACCAATTTTATAAATACATAGAAAACTTGCAAGATCAAATAACTTCTAAAATAGAAGAGGTTGACGGACTTGCAAAGTTTGAAGAGGACATTTGGAAACGAGAAGAAGGTGGAGGAGGAAGAACACGTGTAATTGAAAACGGAGCTGTTTTTGAAAAAGGAGGTGTAAATATATCTGCTGTTCATGGAGAATTACCAGAAGTTTTAAGAAATCAGTTTAAAGTTAAAGAAGGAAAATTTTTTGCTTGTGGATTGAGTCTAGTGTTGCATCCAATAAACCCTTTTGTGCCAACCGTGCATGCTAATTGGCGTTATTTTGAAATGTACGACGAAGCAGGAAATATTGTTACCCAATGGTTTGGTGGAGGCCAAGATTTAACACCCTATTATTTATTTGATGAAGACGCCATTCATTTTCATACCGTCTGTAAAAATGCCTGTGATGAGCATGATTTATCGTTTTATCCTAAGTTTAAGAAAACTTGTGACGAGTATTTTTGGAATTCACACAGAAATGAAGCCCGTGGAATTGGAGGTTTGTTTTTTGATTACTTAAAAGAAACTGATAAGCTTTCGATTGCAGATAGATATAATTTTGTAACAGAAGTTGGTAACAGCTTTTTAGAAAGTTACGTGCCAATTGTAGAAAAGAGAAAAGCGATCGATTTTACAAAAGCACATAAAGATTGGCAAGAAGTAAGAAGAGGAAGATATGTTGAGTTTAATTTAGTTCACGATAGAGGCACTTTATTTGGACTAAGAACAAACGGAAGAATAGAAAGTATTTTAATGAGTTTGCCGCCAATAGTTCAATGGAAATACAATCATCATCCAGAAGAAAATTCTGAAGAAGAACGATTGTTGCAGGTTTTAGCACGTCCAAAAGATTGGATTTAAGTAATAAAACAAAAAAAGCAGGAACAAAATTCCTGCTTTTTAGTTAATTCAAATAAATTGTTAGAAAGAGATTACTGCTTCAAGTACAACACCATTCATTTCTGCACCCGATAATATTTCTGGTGTCCATGCGTTAGGAGACCATGCCGCAGCATCAGAATTATAAGATTGCTTTACATATTCTACTTTCATTAGAATATTTTTTGTCATAAACCAACCTGCACCAATATTAGTTCTCGTAATTTTTTGCTCATTTGGTTTTGCGCTACCAGGGGCAAAGTCTGCATTACCAATTACAGAATTATATCTTCCTGCAATATAGAATTGCCCTTGTTCTCCAAATCTATATAATAATTCAGTACCTACTTGAGTAAAAGATCCTTTTTCATTTCCTTCTGCTTTGCTTCCTTTACTAGTTTCATAAATTCCAAAAAATTCTAAACCTTTATATTGAATAAATGGGTTAATTTGGTATGAAGTGTTGTTTTTAAATCCAGGAGTAAATCGTCCTGCAAAATCACCTCCAGTTTTTAATTCACCACCAATATTTGCGTTAAATATGTTATAATATCTTCCACCAGCTCTATCTCCACTGTATAAATGGTCTCCATTATTGTAACCACTTTCACTAATAAAAGAACCAGTTAAACGCACTCTTAAAGCTTCATTTATTTGACGATCCATTCCTAATTTACCATAAAAAGTAACTTTAAGATCTTTTTCGCCAGTAATTGTTGAAGATCCCCAAGGAGAGATTGTTTTATCTACTGTAGGATTTAGTAAACCATTAGATATACCAGCAACAATTACATAGTCTCTCGGTTGTAATGTTATTTCAACAAAAGGTTCTACTGTATAGGCATCCATTAGGTAATTACCAACAAAAGGATTGTAAATGGCCATTGCATTATCAGATCTTCTAAAATGCGCATCACCGAAGTTTAATTGATCAACACCAATTCTTAGGGTTGTTACATCCATAATATTTTTTAAGAAATCTTTTTTTATAAAGTCTAACTTATCCATTTGAATATAACCACCTTTTACCCAAGTTTCCTCGTGGTGTTTAGAAGAAAGAAAAGTTCTTAAATGCATTCTTATACCGTCTGCTAGTTGTACATCAAAATTTAAGTTTGCAGTAGGTAAGTTTACATTTCCTCCAATTGCAGTGAGATTATTCATGTCATTGGAGTGATCTAGCGACTGAAATTGAATTGCGAAATCACCACCTACTTTAATAGATAGTTTTTCAAATTCTACATCATTTGTTTTTTTCGTTTCAAAAACATTTAAGCCATCATATCCTGCTTGTCTCAGATATTGAACGTTTTGAGCGTTGGCGCCTAGCGTAAAAATAGCTAGCATTGCAATTAATACTAAATGTGTATTTTTTTTCATAATTGGTTAATTTAATTTTTATTTTAAAATTTCAGATTGAATTCAATTGTTATTTCATCAGCTGTTTTTATGGTTCCAAGTAAAGCTTTCGGGGGATCTATGCCAAAAGAGGTCATTTTTAATTCATGAGATCCTGTTAAAGTAATATGGTCGCCATTTTTATTAATTTTACTCAAAACAGTTACATTTTTGGTAACACCAGCAATTGTTAAATCTCCACGGAGTTTTATATTTATGAAGTCTGTATTTTCCGAGATAATTTCTCCTTTTTTAAAAATGAAAGTAATTAATGGGTATTCTTTTGCCTTGAGAGCTTTATAGGTAAGCTTATCCATTATTTTTTTACCACTTTTTATACTCGTAGCTTCTATTTTTACTTCTAAAGTTTCAATAGTCACATTATCAAAATTATTAAAGGTAATAGTTGCATTCGTTTTTTCTACAATACTCTCCCAGTCGTGTAAGGTGGAAGTTCCTTTAACTAATACATTACTTGGTAACTTAATTTTGAGAGATGTAGAAGTTTCTGTAACAGATAAATTTATAGGTAATTTGATATCTGGAATTAAATTAGTCGCAGCTTTTTGGCAGAATAATGGAGTTGCTATTATGAATAACAGTATAAATAGACAGATAATTTTTTTCATAATCTATTTGTTTTATGAGGCAAATTTATATTAGATTAAATCTTAATTATATGATATAAATCATCAATATTTATTTTTTTTCAAAAAGTGAATAAATATTTATAGTAAAGGAAGAGTTGGTGTTTTATTGCGAATAAATTAATATTATGTGTATTAAGTGTTTAATAATAAAAATAAATAGATATTTTCTTGTTTAATATTATAAATAATGTAAAATATTAATTTTTAGAAAACTTTATTTTTAATCTTTTTTACTAGAACAACATTGTTTTTTAGTATTTTTGCATTCTGTAAAATCAAATAGAAATGGCAAGATTTGAATTGAAGTTACCAAAAATGGGAGAAAGTGTTGCAGAGGCGACCATTACATCTTGGTTAAAAGAAGTAGGTGATACTATTGAGTTAGATGAAGCTGTTGTAGAAATAGCGACAGATAAAGTAGATTCTGAAGTGCCAAGTGAAGTTGAAGGAACACTTGTAGAAGTTTTGTTCCAACAAGATGCTATTGTGGCTGTCGGAGAAACTATTGCAATAATAGAAACTGAAAGTGATGAAAATTCTAATGGAGTTACAGAGACTAAAAATAAGATATCTAAGGAATTTATAGAGGTAGAAAAAACAATTGCAAAAGCGGTTGAAGAGGTATCTATGACTATTACTAAGACTTCAGATTCAGGTAAATTTTATTCACCATTAGTAAGAAATATTGCTCAGAAAGAAGGGGTTTCTATGGAAGAATTAGAATCTATTTCTGGTATTGGAAAAGATGGAAGAGTTACGAAAGATGATATTTTATCTTATATAGAGAATAGAAGTAAATCTCCTCAAGCGATATCAACTTCAATTCCAGTAAAAGCTGAAGCTCCAAAACAAATTGAGAAAACGGTTGCTAAAGTTGCACCAATTTCTGTAAATGGAGAAGACGAAATTATTGAAATGAGTAGAATGGGGAAACTGATTGCTAAGCATATGGTAGATTCTGTTCAAACTTCAGCACATGTGCAATCGTTTATAGAAATTGATGTTACAAATATTGTAAAATGGAGAGATAAAGTAAAAGATGCTTTCTTAAGGAGAGAAGGAGAGAAGCTAACATTTACCCCTATTTTTATGCAAGCGATTGCAACTACAATTAAGAAATTTCCATTAATTAATATTGCCATAGACGGTGATCATATCATTAAAAAGAAAAACATTAATTTAGGAATGGCTGCTGCTTTACCAGATGGAAATCTAATTGTTCCTGTCATAAAAAATGCGGATCAATTAAATTTAGTTGGTATGACGAAATCTGTAAATGATTTAGCTAATAGAGCAAGAAATAACGGCTTAAAACCTGATGATATTCAAGGAGGAACTTATACGGTTACAAATGTTGGTGGTTTTGGTTCTGTAATGGGAACTCCAATTATTAATCAACCGCAAGTAGCAATTTTAGCTCTAGGGGCAATAAGAAAGGTTGCTGCCGTAATCGAAACTTCAGAAGGTGATTTCATAGGAATTAGACAAAAAATGTTCGTTTCTCATTCTTATGATCACAGAGTTGTAAATGGTGCGTTAGGTGGTATGTTTATTAAAAGTTTAAAAGATACTTTAGAAGCTTGGGATTTAAATCAGGATTTTTAATTTAAATAATTTGTTAAAATTTTAAAGCTCGAGAAATTTCTCGGGCTTTTTATTTTTTAGAATTATATTTGTTTCCAATAAATCAATAAAGATTCATAAAAAAAAATAAAATGAAAAAAATTATTATTCTTGTGTTTCTTAATGTTATGCATAAATGTTAATGCGCAAGAAGCCGTATTACTTCGTTTAAACTGCGAAAAAGGAGTAATTTATGACATTTCCATGAAATCATTATAGGAAATGGGAACTGTTATGTCCATGGGAATGACATTAGATATGAGTGTGAAAATTTTAGAGGTAAAAGATGGCATTTATGAAAGCGAAATGAAGTTTTCTAAAATATCTATGGACATGTTACAAGGAGGAAATATAATGAGTTATGATTCTTCTAAATCTGACGCCGAATTAGATGATACTGGTAAAATGATGAAAGCTCAAATGGAACCAATGTTAGAGGCTGTAATCTTTGCCAAAGGAAATGATTTAGGTGAAGTTCTTGAAACCAAAGTTGAACCAAATATTCCTGGAGTTAGTGAAATGGGAAAACAAACAAGTACTATTATTTATCCTAAAGGTGCTGTAAAAATAGGAACTACTTGGACATCTTCTAAAAATGAAAAAGGAATGGTAATGGATTTTGTTTACAAAGTAAAATCAATATTAAAAGATAAAGTTGAATTGGATTTATCTGGTAAAGTTTCAGGAATGGCTTCTGGAGATATTACTGGCCATATAGATATTGATAGAAAAACGGGAATTCCAACAAATACTTTAATAGACTTGACTCTTTCAGCTAGTGGGCAAAAATTACTGTCAAAAATGACAATGACAATGAGCAAGAATTAAATGTTAAAATTTATAGAACAAAAAAGCCTTGAGGTTTTCTCAAGGCTTTTTTCATAGATTATTTTAAAAAGATTATCTATGGTCTTTTACTTTCTACTAAATAACCACCAATTCATGTCTCTAGTTAATTTATAGCCTAATTTTTCATAAAGAGGAATTGCAGTATTACCTTTGTTTGTATGCAGAATTGGCAACTTGTTTTCTTTTAAGATTTCTTTAGTTGTAAAAGCAACTAGCTGTTTGGCATAACCTCTTTTTGTGTAATTTGGATGTGTAACAACTCCGCTAACTTCTATTAAATCATCTGTTTGCATTCTTTGTCCAGTAATTGAAACGAGTTTATTGTCTTTAAAAATTCCAAAGTATTTACCCATTTCAAAACCTCTTTTCCGATAAAATCCGGGCATCACCAGCCAAATTAAATCATAAATTTCATCAATATAATCTTCTGTTAATAAAACTATATTTTCAGTAATTTCAAGGTCTACTAAGTTTTCTAAAACCATTTGACAACCATCAATTTTCTTTTCTAAAAGCACATAATTAGCATCAATAATTGGTGTTTTGTTTTCTGAAACTAAAAAGAATTTCTCTGCTATTTTAGCATATTCATTTAATGCTTTTGCAGTTTTACTTTCATCAAAGAAAGCACCAAATATGCATATGTCTGGTTGGTAAAAATGAACGCCATCATATTCAATAGTAAATTTTTTATGAGTTTCTTTTAGGGAATACCAAACAGGGTTTTTTAGTTTATTTTCAATATCTTTCATTTGATATAAATATAAAAAAAAAGCTCGCAACCTGCGAGCTTTTTAGTTTTATAAAATTTAAAAGTCTTACGCTAACATTGTAACGGGATTTTCTATAAACGTTTTTAATGTTTGTAAAAATTGAGCACCAACAGCACCATCAACTGTTCTGTGATCACAAGTTAACGTTAATTTCATGGTATTTCCAACAACAATTTGTCCGTTTTTAACCACTGGTTTTTCAACAATGGCACCTACAGATAAAATAGCTGAATTAGGTTGATTGATAATTGAAGTAAAGTTTTCAATTCCAAACATTCCTAAATTAGAAACCGTAAATGTGCTTCCTTGCATTTCTGCTGGAGAAATTTTCTTATGTCTCGCTTTCCCTGCTAAGTCTCTGACAGATGCTCCAATTTGAGTCAAACTTAATTGATTTGTATGCTTAACAACAGGGACTAATAAACCATCATCCACGGCAACGGCAACACCAACGTGAATATGCTTATGATAAATAGTAGTATTGTCTGTCCAAGAAGTATTTACTTGAGGATGTTTCTGTAAAGCCATTGCACAAGCTTTTACAACCATATCATTAAAAGATACTTTTGTTTCTGGAATTGCATTGATAATTTTTCTTGAAGCCATGGAATTATCCATGTTCACTTCAATATTTAAACTGAAATCAGGAGCAGAAAACTTAGAGTTTCCTAGAGATTTTGCAATTGCTTTACGCATTTGAGAGTTCTTCACTTCTTCAGAACTTTCTTCACCAACTGCAACATAAGTCTTTGCTTCGGTAGTAGTCGTTTCTGTTTTAACAACTTCAACAGCTTTAACTGCAGGAGTATAGTTTTCTACATCTTTTTTGATGATTCGTCCATTTTCACCAGAACCACTTATATCGGCTAAATTAATTCCTTTATCAGATGCAATTTTCTTTGCCAGTGGTGACGCAAAAATTCTGCCGCCAGCAGCATTTGTTTTCTTTGTAGTTATTGATGATTTTTCCTCAATAATTTTTTCTTCTTTCTTTTCTGATGCAGCAGCTGGTTTACTAGCAGCGCTCATTGAACCCCCATTTGCAACAATAGCAGAAACATCTGTTCCTGCAGGACCAATAATTGTTAATAAGCTATCAACAGCAGCAGTTTCTCCTTCTTGAACACCAATGTATAAAATAGTTCCTTCATAAAAACATTCAAATTCCATGGTGGCTTTATCCGTTTCAATTTCAGCAAGCATATCACCTTCTTCAACGGCGTCTCCAACTTTTTTTAACCATGTCGCCACGGTACCATCAGTCATAGTATCACTTAAACGAGGCATTGTTATTACGTGCACATCTTCAGGAATTGCAGTGGCACTTGTGTTTGAAGTTTCTGTACTAATTTCTTCTTTCTCTTCTTCTTTTATTACTGGTTCTGAGCTTGCATTTAAAATTGCAGAAATATCTTCACCTTCTTCACCAATTATTGCCAATAAAACATCAACCGGAGAAGTTTCTCCTTCTTGAATTCCTATGTGCAATAGCGTTCCTTCATAGAAAGATTCAAATTCCATAGTTGCTTTATCAGTCTCTATTTCAGCTAAAATATCACCTTCTTCAATTTTATCTCCAACATTTTTTAACCATTTTGCCACAACACCCTCTTCCATGGTGTCACTTAATCTTGGCATGTTTATAATTGTAGCCATATTTTAACTTATAAAAGGATAATCTTCTTGTTCGTATACCATGTCATATAATTGCTGTACTTCTGGATATGGAGAATCCTCTGCAAACTTTTCACATTCCTTCACCCTATCTTTTACATCTTTATCAATTGCAGCGATTTCTTCTTCTGTTGCGTAGTTATTTTCTTTAATGATATCTAAAACTTGTGTAATAGGATCTATTTTTTTGTACTCCTCAACTTCGTCCTTAGTTCTATAGTGCTGAGCATCAGACATTGAATGACCTCTATATCTATATGTTTTCATTTCTAAGAAAGTAGGTCCATCTCCACGTCTTGCTCTTTGTATCGCTTCATCCACAGCTTCGGCCACTTTAATAGGATTCATGGCGTCGACAGGTCCACAAGGCATTTCATAGCCTAAGCCTAATTTCCAAATATCCGAATGATTAGCAGTTCTTTCTACAGAAGTACCCATTGCATATCCATTATTTTCAACGATAAAAACTACAGGTAATTTCCATAACATCGCCATATTAAAAGCTTCATGCAAAGAACCTTGTCTAGAGGCCCCATCACCAAAACAAGTTAAGGTAACCGCATCACTTCCTTTGTATTTGTCACCAAAAGCAATACCTGCTCCTAATGGTATTTGTCCACCAACGATTCCATGACCTCCATAAAAACCAAATTCTTTAGAGAAAATATGCATAGAGCCTCCCATTCCTTTTGAGGTTCCAGTAGCTTTACCATACAACTCTGCCATCACACGTTTAGGATCTTCTCCCATACCGATTGGCTGAACGTGATTTCTGTAAGCAGTTATCATTTTATCTTTTGATAAGTCCATAGCATGTATTGCTCCAGCTAAAATAGCTTCTTGACCATTGTACAAGTGTAAGAATCCTCTTACTTTTTGTTGAATGTAAACAGAAGCTAATTTGTCTTCGAATTTACGCCAAAAGAGCATGTCTTTGTACCAATCTAAATAAGTCTGTTTAGTGATTTTTTTCATTCTTAATGATTCTTGTTTATTTTGTAAACGATATGTTTATTCTCAATAATGAATTACAAAAATAGTTGTTTTATAAAGAATAAAAAAGTTTGATTTTTTAAAATTAGCGAAAAGCATTTCGTAAGCTGTTTTAGTTAGTTTTTTGTAACATTAAAAATAGCTTTAGCTCCAGTTGCTAAAAACCAATATTGTGATGCTATTTTGAAACCAGAACTGTTAACTAACTTATATTGAGCAGTATTAGCGCCAAGTGATCCTTGGTTTATAGCTAATATTTCAATTTTATTATTCCCTTTTTGTAAATGTATTGGAAACGATTGATAATGTTGATTGAGGGTCGCTCTCTTTACAATTAAAATATCATTATGATATATTCCAATAATATCACCATCGATAGCACCAAAGTCCCTGAAGGAGAGCGTAACGGTTTTTGAAAGTGTTAAAAAATTTCCTTGATGACTGTCAACTTTTTTAATTTTACGCTTGCCATACATTTCTTTGATTCTTAAATCATTGAGTTGAGCTCTCGTCAAAATACCTTTATTGTTTAACGCTTTTTCTTCTTTTTGTTTTTTTAGTTTTTCTTTTTCTTTACCAAACGCTTTTTTAAAACCCAGTGTACCATCTAATTCTAGAGATTTAGGCCTCTTAAGTTCTTTTGAATTCTTTAAAACAGTTGCTTTTAGGCTTCCTTTTTCGGTATTACCGTTATTTTTGTCTAATTGTGCAAATAGAGCAGTCGATAAGAGCAGACAAACAATAGTAAAAAAAAATTTAAAAATTGATTTCATTGATATATAGAATGTTAGCAGTTAGAGTGCAAATATAATGCCGATTTTTAATGAACTCGTTAAGAAATTAACGAAACTTATTTTTTGATAGGAAAATTAAAATACGTTTTCGGAAAAGGTTCATTTTTTAATGTAAAATGCCACCATTCATTCTCATAAGGTTTAAAGTTATTTTCTAACATTATTTTACGTAAATACAATCTGTTCTTTTGTTGATGCTCATTTATGTTTTTATGGAAAGGATGTGATTCAATTCCAAAGAAATCATAAGGGCTTCCCATATCTAATTCTTTTCCTGTCGTTAGATTAACAATTGTTAAATCTATTGTGCTACCTCTTGAATGACCCGATTTTGATGCAATATATCCTCTCTTAAATAATTCTGATTTTGGTACTTTTGGATAGTATTCAGTTTTCATTAAAGTGTCACTCAAAACTCTTGCCCATTTCCCAAAATGATTTACGGATTGTTGCGGTCTGTATGCATCAAAAATTTTAAGACTTAATCCTTTTTTTTCTAAAATTGTTTGCACTTTATGTAAAGCATTAGCAGTCTCTTTGGTAACTATTACACAATTATCATAATAGCCGTCAATTGTTTTTCCAATAAAATTATGATTGCCTAAATACCTTAATTCAGCTGTTATAGTGCTATCTATATTAGAGAGATACACAAAACCATTTGGAATTTTTTGTGCACAAAGTGTTAAGCTAAAAATGAAAGTAAAAAAGAAAAATTGATTTTTCATATTTCAAAAGTACAGAAAATGATTTTATCAGTTTTTAATTAGAAAATATTATTTAATTTTGACATCTTATGGAAGAGCTCACTTTAACAACACCAGCCTTATTGTTTTCTGCAATTTCATTAATAATGCTGGCGTATACCAATCGTTTTTTAGCCTATGCAGCTGTTATCAGAAATTTACATGCGAAGTTTTTAGAAAGACAAGAGGAGTCTTTGTTAAGACAGATTCAGAATTTAAAATTGCGTTTAAATTTGACAAGATGGATGCAAATATTTGGAATTACAAGCTTGCTTTTTTGTGTACTGACCATGTTTTTGATCTATATTAATTATCATACAATTGCTGTATATGTTTTTGGTTTTGCACTTATTTTATTGATAATTTCATTGGCTCTTTTAATAAAGGAAATACAGATTTCTGCACAGGCTTTACAACATCACATTGCGGATATTGAGGAGTATTTGAATAAGAAATGAGACTGATTTTAAAGAATAACAGAGAATATTTCAACATAAAAAAGTAAGCGTCGTTTTCTATAAAAAAACGACGGCTTACCAAGTAAACTAATAAAACCAAGTATTAGTATTGATACCATTTAAAAAATAGAAATGGTATGATATTAGAAGTTAGCTTTTTAATAAATTTTTATTCTCTATAGAGCTGGTGATTATAACTCAAAACTCTTTTTAATTTCCAATTGTTATTTTATAAATTCCTGATATGGGTAAAATTAGCGATTCCAACCCTTTTTATTTTGTTAATTTTTGGTTGAATTTAATTTTATTGAGCAGAAACACTTCCCCCGGAAGACGTCTTTTTATTTACTTTTTTTGGATCTCCTTTAAAGTCTATATCTCCACCGCTGGTTGCCTTTGCGTCAATACTTTCGTAAGCAAATACATCAATATTTGCACCGCTTGTAGCTTTTACAGTAACATTTTTACTGCGTAATTCATACGTATATATGGAGGCACCACTTGTTGCTTTAGAAATATGATTGATTGAAACACCAGAAACTTTTATATTAGCACCGCTTGTTGCACTAGTTTCAACAGTATTTACTTCAATAGAAATATTAATTTCAGCACCGCTCGTAGCACTAATATTTAGATTGTTTAGTATTAAAGATTCTTCTGTATAAATAGCTGCACCACTCGTGGCTGATATAGCTTCTAAATTTTTAATTGTAACAAATATTTTTCTTGCTTTTGCTTTCCAAATATTTTTTTCTGAATAAATTTTTAACACTCCATTATTCACTTCTGTGATAATAATTTCTTGTAAATTTTCATCAGCTTCAACTGTAATTTGGTTCTTAGATCCTTGAGAAATATATAACTCTAAACCTGCACTTACTTTAATTTTTGTGAATTCCTCTTTTGTGCTTCTGTCTTCAGTAACAACATTTCTGTTGCCATTAACTCTATTGAACATATCTACAGCGCATGAACTAAAGAGTGTTGCGATAAATAGTAATGTTAGAATTTTGTAGTTAGCTCTTTTCATAATGTTTTATTATTTGTACGATTCAAATATCTTTTAATAGGCGGTTCAAAAGAAAGTTTAAGTACTGAATTGTTGTTTTTTAAGGTTGAATTGTATTTTAAATCGTTTCTTCCTTAATTTCTCTATCTATTTTTTTATTAGTTTTACGGAGTGCCTTTTCTTTAATGATTTCTTTTTCTTCCTTAATTTCTTCAATGCAATCCGTACATTTCAAAGTGCTTTCTGTCATCATATAGTGATGGTTAGGCATGTCTTTGTCATATATGTCAGTTTCATTTGCAACATTTGATAAAAAGTTTTTAGTAGAATTATCAAAATATATAGTCATATCTTTTGGGATGAAAAGCGTGATGTTAATTTCTTCATCTTTCCACATATTTTTAAAGTCTGATAAAAAATAAGCATCTAATATGATCACATTGTTTATGACTTCATATTTATAGTTAATTTTCTTACCATTAGTATTCGCACTACTTTTGTTTTTACCTTTAGATTCTTTTTGAATAACTAAGTAACTTTCATCAGAATTACTCTTTTTAACATCGAGTCTAATATTATTACTGTAGACCATTTTGGTTCCATCAATTTCAACTTCTTCTTTGCGCGAGCTTCTCCTTAAATTATGACGGTAATAAATAGCATCATTATTTATCATTTTTAATTTTAAGGTATCATTCTCTACGATATTGATATTGTTTTTTTCTAATGATTTACCATGAGTTGAATGTGATACTCCAAATTCTAAACCTGTGAAAATCATTGCTAATAGTGCAACAATCCAAATTCCTAGAAGAGTTAACGAGGTGGGTTTGCTTAGTTTTCTTACATTGCTTGATAAGATTCTTAATCCTAAAATAAATAAAATCAAAAACGGAATTCCAATCAATAAAAAAGCACATAAAGTAAGCAACCAAATTGGCAATACAGAATCATAGAAAAATGGTGGATAGTGTAAAAATTCTCCATCTACATTTAACCATTCTAAACTTCCTACAGAAAACCCTCCAATTACTAGAGATAAAATAACTGCTGCAGAAACAAATATGATAATAATACCAATAAATTTACCAACTACTTTAAAAATAGCAAGAATAATTTTACCTATGATATCAAATAAATCTTGTAAACCGTTATTTTTTTTCGTCTTTCCCGAGAAAGTATTATTCATTTTTTCAGAAAATTCACTAGCTCCTTCTTTAATTTTTTCCGATGCTTTATTTGCCAAGACGCTAACATTTTCTGAAACATTGTTAAATTCTTCACGAATTTTTTTTTCAATATTATCAATATTTACAGGTTCACCTTCCATCTGTAATTTTTCTGCAGTTGTTTTTGCTTCAGGTAATAAAACCCAAAGGATGATGTAGAGTAAAACTCCAAATCCTCCAAAAATGAATAATGCCAGTAGTCCTAAACGTACCCAAATTGTATCTAAATCAAAATAATGAGCAATTCCGGAGGCAACTCCTCCCAAAAATTTATCATCACCATCTCTAAATAATTTTTTTCCAGAAGCACTGTTTCTGTTGTAAGAGTAATTGGCATCACTATATTCTTGTTCTGCTTCAGCATAATCTTCAGGTTGACCCATAATTACAATAATATCATCGATGTCACTTTCATTTACAACTTGCCTGGCATCTGTGATTTTTTCTGACAGAAGCTCACTAATTCTAGCCTCGATATCTGCAATAATTTCGTTTTTTCCTTGAGGGTCGTCGCTTAAAGATCTAGAAATTGATTCTAAATATCTTCTTAATTTTTGATAGGCTACTTCATCGATATGAAAGAAAAATCCGCCTAAATTTATATTAATAGTCTTATTCATTTGTAGTCGATTTTTTACTAGTTACTTGGTGTACTGCTTTTAATAAATTGTTCCATGTTTTGTCTAATTCTTTTAGAAACATGCCTCCGTTTTCAGTTAAAACATAATATTTTCTTGGCGGCCCTGAAGTTGATTCTTCCCATCTATATGTTAATAATCCGGTATTTTTTAGCCGAGTTAATAACGGATAAATGGTTCCTTCAACCACAATCATTTCCGCACTTTTTAGCGTTGAAAGGATTTCAGAAGTATATGCATCACCATTATTTAGGATAGATAAAATGCAAAATTCTAAAACACCTTTTCGCATTTGTGCTTTTGTGTTTTCAATCTTCATGTACTGTGGTTTAAATTTTTATTTTATAAATTTTATTGTAAAAGGATACTTGTAATTCTCTCCTTCTTTTGCTTTTATGGATGCTATAATCACAAGTGCAATTCCGATTAAGTATACAATTCCTGTAATGGAACCTAATCCTATAAATCCAAATATATTATTAAAGTCAAAATTAAAGTCAAAATTAAAATGATTATTTCTAATAAAATTATTTTGGTTTTTAAAAATAGAACTAATTGCAATAGGTATGAAAGTGAGTGTCAAAATAAAAACATACAAGCTATAACTGATATTAAAGTTGACAGCTTCTTTGCCTTGTTCATCTAAAAAGGTGCTTCTATCTTTTAAAGTTTGCCATGCAATAAGTGGTGTAATAATATTTCCAAAAGGAAATATAAATCCTGCAAATGCAGAAATATGGATTAAAAAAGCATTGGTGTTTTCGTTATTTTTTTTCATTTTACATAAAGTGTATAATACTTGTCTATGCAAATATATATCTTTAAAAAGGTATTATGTAATACATGGTACTATAATTAACATATATTTAACATTTAACTTTCTCTTTTTATTTTGTAAAAAAGTAGTAAATTGTAAGCGAAATATAAGTTTATGAAGATTACTCCTGGTAAAATAAATACCTTTATGCTTTTTAAATTGCCACTCGCATATTTTGGAGGTGTGCGTGTAAAAACGATTGCACATGATGCTGCTGTGGTTAAAATAAAACATAAATGGATAAATCAAAATCCGTTTAAAAGTATGTTTTGGGCGGCTCAAGGCATGGCGGCAGAAATGAGTACAGGGGTTTTAGTAATGCAAGAAATAGAAAAATCTAATCGTAAAGTTTCTATGTTGGTTGTGCATCAAGAAAGTGATTTTTTTAAAAAAGCGACAGGTAAAATTTTATTTACTTGTAACGGTGGAAATAAAATTAGAGAAGCAATTGAGGCATCTATAGAAACAGGTGAAGGACAGGTGATTATTTTAAAATCTGAAGGTGTAAATGAAGATGGAGTAGTGGTTTCTAATTTTCAATTTCAATGGAGTTTAAAAGTCAAGTAGCAGTTTTTTTTATGGTTCAAGTTTTTTTAGATCTCCCAGAATGCGCTCATATTCCACAGTACTTTCTTTAGAGATAGGTATTATATAATTCAGTTTTTCTTTTATGCTGCTTTCACTAGCTTCTATTTTAGCTAGGTTTTCAAGTTCTATAATTTCATTTAAACATCTAATACCCATTAAGGCAAAGGAAGATTTTAAAAAATGAGAAATGTCTTTTATTGCTGAATAATCAATTTTAGTTAAACTTTTTTCTAAAATTTCTATTCTTGGAACCGTATCTTTTAGGTATACGCTTATTAATTTGATTAAAAAACCTTTATCTTTTAGGAAAAATTTTGTTACAGAACTTAAATCTACAATATCACTTTTAATTTTGGTTTTAAATTCCATTTTTTTCTGCATTATTTTTTTAAAGCTTATATTTTATTTTTTAGGGTATGAATGTGCTAAAATTTTCTAGTGTTTTTTACCATAGGTTTTAAAAAAGTTGCGTTTATAAATATTTTATTTTTTATTTCTTTTTGGAAGAAAAAGATTTTTTACATTTCCATAGAGTGATATACATTTTGAACATCATCATCTTCTTCTAGTTTTTCTAATAATTTTTCTACATCTGCTTGTTGTTCCTCATTTAATTTTTTGGTTGTTGCAGGAATTCTTTCAAAGCCAGAAGATAAAATTTCTGCGTTGTTTTCTTCAAAGAAAGATTGAATAGCTCCAAATTGGTCAAAAGGAGCATAAATTATAATTCCTTCTTCATCGTCAAAAACTTCTTCAACTTCAAAATCAATTAATTCTAACTCCAGTTCTTCCAAGTCAATGGTAATGTCTTCTTTTTTAATAGTGAAAGTACAAACATGATCAAACATAAAAATAACAGATCCAGAAGTGCCTAAATTCCCATCGCATTTATTAAAAGCAGACCTAACATTGGCAACGGTTCTATTGTTGTTGTCAGTTGCAGTTTCTAAAACAATTGCTATTCCATGAGGTGCATAACCTTCAAAAAGTACTTCTTTATAGTTGGCTGTATCTTTGTCTGTTGCTTTTTTTATTGCACGCTCAACATTATCTTTAGGCATGTTTGCAGCTTTTGCATTCTGCATAACTGCTCTTAACCTAGAATTTGACTCAGGATTTGGACCACCATCTTTAATAGCCATAACAATATCCTTACCAATTCTGGTAAAGGTTTTAGCCATTGCTGACCATCGTTTCATTTTACGTCCTTTTCTAAGTTCGAATGCTCTACCCATTTGTAATGATTGTTTTTCAATATTATATAACTGCAAGCAAATGTAAAAAAATACTAAGTTCTTTCACAATTTTTTTAGACAAGGATTTTTTTTAATTAAATATTGAATTGAAGGTGTGGTTTAGATTTGTTTTGTCTCTTCATCTTGCTTAATATTAGATTAAAAAAAAAGAGCCAACGAACTAAAATGTATTTTAAGGAAATTTTTTAGAAAAATATTATTTTAAAAGGTCATAGGACTGTTTTGCAATCTCAATTTCTTCATTCGTTGGAATCACCAAAATTTTCACTTTCGATGCTGTTGATTGAATTTCTCTTATTTCTTTGGAACGAATTTCGTTTTTTTGTTCATCTAAAACAATTCCTAAAAAGTCTAAATTTTCACAAGCCATTCGTCTCATTAAGCTAGAATTTTCTCCAATTCCGGCTGTAAAAATAATGGCATCTAATCCGTTTAATATTGCGGTATAAGAGCCAATATATTTTTTGATTCTATAGGCAGCTATGTTTAATGCATTTTGACATTTTTCATCTCCGTTATCAGCTTTTTCAGAAATTTCTCTTAAATCAGAAAAGCCAGTTAAACCTTTCATTCCTGATTCTTTTTGTAATAAAGTGGTGACCTCTTTAACCGATTTATTGAGCTTTTTCATCAAAAATAAAAGTACAGATTGATCTATGTCTCCGCAACGAGTTCCCATTACCAAGCCATTCATGGGTCCAAAACCCAATGAATTGTCTATGCTTTTTCCACTTTTTATTGCAGACATACTGCAACCATTACCCAAATGAATTGTAAGAATGTTTTTAGATTTTGCTCCTAAATATTCAATGGCTTTTTCTGAAACATATTTATGACTTGTGCCATGAAAACCATAAGCTCTAATTTTATGTTCTTCTAGATAGTAATTTGGAATGGCATATTGATATGCTTCTTTTGGCATTGTCTGATGAAAAGCGGTATCAAAAATTGCAATCTGTTTTGCTGAACTAAATATCGTTTCAGCAATCTCTATCCCAGTTAGATTTGCGGGATTATGAAGTGGTGCTAAATCAAATAAATTTCGAATATTGTCTTTAACCTCTTGATTAACAATTACCGTGCTGCTAAATTTTCTTCCTCCATGAACAACTCTATGTCCAACAGCTTCAATTTCATCTACAGATTTTATTACACCAAGTTTTGCATCCATTAAAGTTTTAGCAATTTTTTTTAAACCCACTTCGTGGCTTAAAACAGGTAAAACCTCAGAATATGTATCCGTATCTTTTTCGTGCGTAAAAATGGCATTATCCATACCAATCCGTTCAATAATGCCGATACATTTTACTATTTGTAGAGGCATTTCTATCAATTGATATTTTAAAGATGAAGAGCCGGCATTTAAAACTAAAATATTCATATTATCCCTGGTGTGCTTGAATGGCGGTTAATAAAACGGTATTAAAAATGTCATCTACCGTGCAACCTCTGCTTAAATCATTTACAGGTTTGTTTAATCCTTGCAGCATTGGACCAATTGCCAAAGCTCCTGTTTCTCTCTGTATGGCTTTATAGGTATTGTTTCCTGTGTTTAGATCAGGGAAGATTAAAACAGATGCTTGGCCAGCTACTTTAGAGTTTGGCATTTTTGTTTTAGCAACAGTCATGTCTACAGCAGCATCATATTGGATAGGACCTTCAATTTTTAATTCTGGGTGTAAGGATCTAACGATTTCTGTTGCTTTTCTTACTTTTTCAACTTCTTCACCTTTTCCAGAACTTCCAGAAGAATAAGACAACATAGCAATTCTCGCTTCAATACCAAAAGCTTCTGCAGATTGAGCAGAAGAAATTGCAATTTCTGCTAATTGTTCTGCATTTGGGTTTGGATTTACCGCACAATCACCCATTACAGAAACTCTATCTGATAAACACATAAAAAATACAGAGGAAACTACTGAAACTCCAGGTTTAGTCTTAATTAATTGAAGTGAGGGTTTTATGGTATGCATTGTTGTATGAATAGCGCCAGAAACCATTCCGTCTGCTAAACCATTTAAAATCATTATAGTACCGTAGTAAGAAACGTCATGAACTAAATCTTTTGCAGTAGTTTCTGTCATTCCTTTGTGCTTGCGTGCTTCAAATAACGTATTTGCAAAATCAACATTATGAATAGAGTTTTCAGGATTTAGGATATTTATTTTATCCAAATCTATTTGTAATCCAATTTGATCACATTTTAATTGAATTGCATTTTTATCTCCTAACAAGGTTAAATCAACAATATCTAGCAGCTGCAAACGAGCAGCAGCTTTAATAATTCTTTCATCTTCGCCCTCTGGTAACACAATATGTTTTTTAAAAGCTCTAGCTTTTTGCAGCAAATTATACTGAAACATACTTGGTGTTAGTTTATTTGACTTATAGGATGTTAATATGTTTGTTAATTTTTCTGCATTTACATATTTATCAAAAGTATCTAATGATAATAAGATCTTTTTGTTGTGAGTGGAGTATATTTTAGATTTTACTGAACCAATTTTGTTAGATACACCAAAGGTTCCTCCGTCGACAGAAATAATCGGAACGGTAGATTGCACACCTTCAATTAACTTGAGAATAGATTCTTCAGGAATTAAAGTTCCTGTTAAAATAATTCCTGCAATTTTTGGGTAGTTGCTAGAAGCATTGGCTTGCAAAGCTCCTAAAATAATATCGGCTCTATCTCCTGGAGTTATAATTAAAGCATTTTCTTTAATTCTAGTCAAATAATTACGCAATTGCATAGCGCCGGTACTATAACTTCCTATTGCATTATTTAAAAATTGTTTTCCAAATAAAACGCTACCATTTAAAGCTTTTACCACTTCTCTAACCGTAGGATATGACAAAAAATCAATTTTGGGAATAATGTCTATTTGTAGGTTTTTAGGAAAGCTTTTTTGTAATTCTTTTTGAATGTAATCAATTTCGTCAACTTCAATTTTGTTGGCAATAATACCAATAACATCAACTTCTTTATTAATAAAAGATTGATGAGTAAGTTGCATTGTATTTATGAAATCTTTCTTCTTTTTTCCATTTCCAGAACCCACTATTAATGCAGGAATTCCAAGATTTTTGGCTATCATAAGATTTACATCTAATTCTGTAAAGCCACCCTCACCTGAAAAATCTGTTCCCTCTACCAAAACATAGTCATATTTGGCTTCTAATTTTTTGTATTTTTTGATAACATTATGAATAACATCATCTGCTTTACCTTCACTTAACAATTCTACAACTTCACCTTGTTTATAGGCATAACAATCATTGTAGGCAATATCTAAGTTGAAAAAATTAATTGCTGTATTTGTATGATCATCAAATGAACTTGGTTTAACTTCGTTGATAATAGGTCTAAAATAGCCTACTTTCGAAGATTTGGTTAACATCATTCTTAAAAGACCTAATGATACCAAAGATTTACCGCTGTCAGATTCTGTTGCGGCAATATAAATTGCTTTACTCATTGTTTATGAAAAATTATTTGTCAAAAATATAGCATAAAGTCACTACTAATTATGATAAAGGTCATTATTTTTTAAATAAAAAATATCTTTTTTTATAAAAGTATAGCAATTCCCAAAAAGATAAAGTT
>Ga0233426_10001205_pt1 | contig 24397 bp, 22 predicted proteins | sample SI_118_April2016_6_FD_179875 | JGI IMG/M metagenome (GOLD analysis project Ga0233426, IMG submission 179875) | Seawater microbial communities from Saanich Inlet, British Columbia, Canada - SI_118_April2016_10_MG | ecosystem: Environmental > Aquatic > Marine > Inlet | place: Canada: British...
GTATTTGAGGCGAATATTGAAGGTAATAGCGAGCTATTGGCGAAATATTCAACGAAAAATACGCTTATTTTAGCCAGCGAAAAATCACGCATGACTTGTTCAGAGGTTCCTTAAACTCATTAATTAAGCTCTGTGAGTATTGCAATAAAAACTCACGGTTCGGTGAGCTTTTATTGCAAAATAAATATTGATGACTAAGCAATCATCCTAGTAATTCTTCAATTCCAGAATCGAGTTCTTTGATTTCACCAATACTATCCAGCATTGATACAACATTGATGCCTAGCTTTTTAGCATGCTCGGTGGGGAAGTTGGTGACTAGTGTTTCTTGACTTTCATCTTGATGGTCATAGAGATAGCTAGCGATAAGTAACACTCCTGCTAATTTTTTATAGCCATCGTCTGTTTGTGGATCCATTTGATGTTTGACGCCATCCACAATTTCTTGAGGAAACTTCCAGCGGTGAGCAAGCTCTGAGCCTGCCTCGGTAAAGTTGAATCCTAAGTGGCTGTCTTCCATTTCTATGCGGTTCGCGCCTTTTTCAACGACTCTATCAATCTCTTGCGCTTCATCATTAACTAATATGTGAGTTAACAAACCACCAATATCGTGAATCATTCCACAAGTAAACGCGATTTCGACATCTGTACCCGGAACATGTTTGGCTATCCATTTGCTGATAGATGCTACAGTGAAGCTTTTGATCCAAAACTCTTTAATATTGAAGCCTTCAGGAGTAGGGAATGCAGATGTTAGTCCCGACGCCAGCACCATGGTTCGTAGAGCGTTAAACCCTAAAAGTACTACTGCATCATTGACTGACCCAACGGTACGGTGACCGCCATATTTAGACGAATTTGCCATACGCAGCACTTTGGCTGTCATGGCTTGGTCTTTACTCAGTTTGGCCGCAACTTCACCGCTGTCTACGTTCTCATCACCGAAGCTTTGTATTAGTTCTTGAACCACTTTGGGAATGTTAGGCATATGTTGAGCGTTAGATATAAGATGATTTAGATCCACAGGTTTGTCCTCTACTACATGTTATTAGTTCGTGTTATTTGGTCTTCTTTCATCATAGTTCACTCATAATAAATTGCTAAATTTTCCACAAAAAAATAATGGGTTTTTGTCTAAAGTGTAGGATCTTTTGCGGATAGATATTCGCTACCCAGAGACGGTGATTGATATGTAGTGAGAAGGTGATACAGAAGTAAATTAAGCAGAGCTTTAGTGAGTATTATAGAGTGAGGGATTAAGTTAGTAGAAGTAGAGGGGGCAGGGAGGGTGAACAGTGAGGGGAAACAGGGAGTATGGCCACAGAAAAAGGTGTCTGTGGCCATGATGGTTTGACTGAACGTTAGAAAAGCAAGCCCTAGATAAACAGCTCCGAGTTAATCCACAGATGCGTCGCAATACTGGCGGCATAGCCTAATGCGATGACTGGTGTCCATTTTAGATGGCTAAAGAAGGTATATTTACCTGGCGCTTGTCCCATCAAGGCAACACCCGCAGCAGAGCCTACCGATAACAAGCTACCACCAACACCAGCGGTGAGAGTGACTAATAACCATTGACCTAGATCCATCTCCGGTAGCATGGTTAATACGGCAAACATAACGGGAATGTTGTCTACTATCGCAGATAACACACCGACAAATATGTTGGCATATAGTGGACCCCACTGGGTGTACATGACTTCAGATACTAGGCTCAAATAACCTAAGAAACCTAGGCCACCTACACACATTACCACTCCGTAGAAGAACATTAAGGTATCCCACTCTGCGCGTTGTACATGACTGAATACGTCAAACGGTGCTACTTGGCTGAGTTGCGATAGTTTTTCTGGATTGTTTGAATTTGCTTGGCGCTTTTTCTCTAGAGATTTTGGCAATGTCTTTTTCAAGTAAAAACCAAAGAATTGTAAATAAGCCAAACCCGTCATCATGCCGAAAACCGGTGGTAAGTGTAAGAATGTGTGACACAAAATTGCGGTAGCAACGGTTGCTAAAAATAGGCCGACAATACGTTTTGCGCCGCGCTTTAGTTCTACAGTATCGCCTTGAGAAACTGGCTTTTCCTTAGAAATAAATAGGCTCATTATCACTGCGGGTACTAGGAAGTTAACCACCGATGGAACGAAAAGATCAAAGAATTGAACAAAATCAACGATGCCTTTTTGCCAAACCATTAGTGTGGTGATATCCCCAAATGGGCTGAATGCACCGCCCGCATTGGCGGCTACAACAATGTTCACACAGCTAGCTGAAACAAATGATTTATTGTCTCCACCAACGGCTAGGATAACCGCACACATAACAAGTGCTGTGGTGAGGTTGTCGGCGATAGGTGATATGAAAAACGCTAAAATACCAGTCGTCCAGAATAGCTGTCTAAAGCTTAAGCCTTTAGAGACTAACCAAACACGTAAACCGTCGAATAAGCGGCGTTCTTCAAGTGCAGCAATGTAAGTCATAGCCACTAATAAAAAGAGTAATAACTCTGCATACTCTAATAAGTTATGACGTAGTGCATCGCTAACTGCATGACTTGATTCGCTACCCTGATAGGTAATCGCAATTAAAATCCAAATCATGCCTGCCGCTAATAAAACAGGTTTGGACTTACGCAAGTGTAAATATTCTTCGCCAATAACTAGCACATAAGCAATAACGAAGATGGCGACACAAATATACCCTATGGTCGATGTGGTCAGATCAGCAGCAGTTTCGCCAGCGCCGCTAGCTAATGCCAATGGAGATATCAGTGCAATGAGCAGCGATATAAAAATACGAGATGGAATAGACGTGAACATTAAACATTTACCTATACGAAGGAATGAAAAAAAGTAATGATTCTAAAACGCGCGCATCTTACTATATCGGACTCCTTTACAGTACTCCTTTATAGCAAAAAGGTGCTAAAACCATATTTTTTTAATGGTTTTAGTGCTTTATCCTCTTTTTTCTTTTCATTGATAGGTTTCTCCTACGGTAACTGTGGGTGATTTCCTACAGACGGTTTTTATCTTAGCTTCCATAATAGTGTCATCAAATTGATCTTTTCGTAAAACAATGAATGAGGTATGAGTGATGGATTGGCGCTTTATTGATAATGACACATTACAAGAATATGATACCGGTTATGTTATTCAGCTAATCAGTGGTACGTGGTTTAATCCGAAAGAAATACGCCCTATAGTGAGTGCGGATATGAGTTTTCATAGGCAGGCTCAGCTATTACGCTGTGGTCTTGAGTATGTGGGAGAACTGTGTAGTTCAAAAGAGGCGAATGTAAGCTAAACCGTATTGAAGCCGTAAACAGAGGGTAGATGTATATCTTAAAATATAGATGTTTTGGTATAGGTAGTTAGTTTTTCTAGAGCGAGCTGTCCTAATACTGAGTTGCCATAATGATCTAGTTCCGGCGACCATACCGAAACGGTATACTGACCCGGAGCAACAGCGACAATGCCTCCGCTAACCCCGCTTTTTGCCGGCAAGCCAACGTTGTAGGCAAAGTTACCCACGGCATCATACAAACCGCACATTAACATGAGTGAGTTGATGCGTTTGTCGGCGACTGGTTTGTGTTCGCCGGTTTGAAAAGTCGAATTACCTCTATTGGCTAAGCACTCAGTTGCTCGTACTAAATCAATGCAGTTCATGGTGATGGCGCATTGTTTAAAGTAGCACTCTAGCGTGTGATCTACATCGCCATGTAAGTTACCCATCGCTTTGAGTAAATTCGCGATGGCGGTATTTAAAAAACCTGTTGCCTTTTCTCCAGCAGCCACCTTGCTGTCAACTCTATTGTTTTTATTACCTGAAAGCGATGCGATAAAATCCTCAATTCGTTTGCTAGGGATTGAACTATGCGTAGCAATAATGTCGGATATCACAATAGCTCCCGCATTAATAAAAGGGTTTCTAGGTATGCCACCTTCAGATTCTAGTAGTAATAGAGAGTTAAAACGCATACCAGAAGGCTCTCGTCCCACACGTCGCCACACATCGTCACCGACAATTTCTAATGCCAGCATCAATGCAAATAATTTAGATACACTTTGTATCGAAAAATTTGTCTCCGCTTGTCCTACACAAAACTCTTCCCCATCCACTGTCCGCAAGGCCATGCCAAACTGTTTGGGGTCAACCTGCTGTAATGCCGGAATGTAGTCAGCTACTTTGCCCTTACCATATTCCGTCACAACCTCTTCGTGAATACGTGCCAGTACGCTCGGCAATGTTTCTGTATTCAGTGGTTGATTATTGTGGGGTAGGCAGTTGTTCATATAATAAGGTTCGTCGAAGTCGTCGGTAGAAGTGAGCGCTGAAGGTGACTGTAGTCTGCTGTGTCAATATGTGACAAATAGGTCGTTAAGTCGAACATTGCTAATCAATCAATCAATCAATTATGAGCGTTTTGACTTATGGAATCCACTTTTTTTACAGGCCTAATGGTGTTTTTATAGTGTAGTATTCGCTTGAAGGGGGTTGAATGAAACTAGTGATTGGCTATGTCTAAGAATAAAAATAATAGAGTAGTTCATAGTGGTAGAGAAATAAATGGTAGCTACGGGCGGACTTGAACCGCCGACCCCAGCATTATGAATGCTGTGCTCTAACCAGCTGAGCTACGTAGCCATTTTACTTTCAGTGTTTGACTGCATTAGCCTAAGTACTGAGGGCGCGTATTATGGCTATCTCGATATGTGCTGTCAATAGATATGGCGGTACTTCATGAAGGAAAGGCAGGGAATTATAGAGAGGGTTTATTTATTCGGAGTTAGTTTTGTTAAAGCGGTGATACCCGGTCTTTCGAATATAGGCTTTTGGTGGTTTAGATGCCGTGTAGGAGGGGAGGTTTTGATCCTTCTACACGGTATTAATCGTAGTGGTGTAAGGGTGGTGGGTTTACATTTTTCCAGCCAATTTATCTAAGCAATGCATTAATTCGGCACTGGATTGCTCCATTTTAGTAAAACATTCGTACGAGGTATTAAGATCGCCGCTTTTTGCAGATTCGAGTGCTTTGATTGATTGCTCATGTACTTTTTTGTGAGGCTTTTCTAGGTTTTGAAACTCTGCCTTCTTGCCATGTAGTTCTTTACCTTGCCCTTCGTAATACCATTTCCCTAGGCGGCAGGTGTGATGGCTAGCAAACCCGGAGGCATCGTACTGTTTGTTTTCGAAGGCTTTATAGATTTGTGCTTTGTAGCAAAGGTGATCCATTTTGACGGTTTGAATGAAGCTTGATTCAGTTTCTTCTAAAATCAAATTATGCATTGATTGTGATAGCCCTAATACATTTTCGATACTCGCTAGAGATTCTTCCGACTTTCCTTGCAGTTCTTCGCAACGATCATGGGTGTAGCGTATGTTTTCATCGGTAGTTTGGGTGTCTAAATCAATTTTCTTCACTAATTCAGCAATCTCGCCACTGGCCTCGCCAGCTCGTTGAGCTAGGGCTCGAACTTCATCGGCTACAACGGCAAACCCTCTGCCAGCTTCGCCGGCACGAGCTGCTTCGATGGCGGCATTCAGTGCAAGTAAGTTTGTCTGTTCAGAAATGGTATTAATGATGTCGGCAAATTTGGTGATTTCTCCCGCGGCCCCTTTTAAGTTTGTCACGCTGTCGTGGCTTTTCCTTGCCCCTTCGCCGATCAGCGAGAGGTCTGTATGGGTTTGTTTCAGCGAGTCTTTCATCTCGCTGTAAGTAATGCTTGAGTCAAGCAGCTCTGTGGTTTTATCTCTGAGGGCGGTTGATGACTGCGCCATGGAGTCACGAATATCACTTACGCCATTATAGCTATCGATGATCAATCCACTGTTCGAAGTGGGGCAGCTCAGACTAACCCTCTCTTCTAGTTGAGCCGTCATATCGGCAATTTTTTCTAATTGCGCGTTGATCTCACTTTGCTGATGCTGACTTTGCTCGGTAAGTGCTTGATTTTCTGCACGTAACGCGTCTATTTCTTTAGAGTTCTGCCAAAACATAAATACGCCCACTATTGAATGTTAATGAATACTTATTTGAGTATAGGCAAGATTTTTGGCTTTCCCAGTTTTTTTATGGATAGATTTTGTACGTTGTGTTTCGTGACAATGAGGGTGACTTTTCGGGTGGGCTATCTGTAAAAAAGTCTGTAGATGAAAGCCTGTGAATTGGCGGTTTAGATTAGCAGTATGCTAAAGGAAGTGAAATGAGGAGGTGTGATATGAGGTAGATGAGAAAAATGTATGAAGTAAGGGGGGGGCGACATTCACATGACATAGCAGCTATCTTGATGTGTAGCTTGCTATGCCGTGGGTGATGTCAATAGTGTGGTGATTAAACGTTGAATCTAAAGTGAATAACATCTCCATCACAGACGATGTAATCCTTGCCTTCTAGGCGCCATTTGCCATTTTCTTTTGCGCCAGCTTCTCCGTTAAAAGCAATAAAGTCTTCATAGCCGGTGATTTCGGCACGAATAAAACCTTTCTCGAAATCAGTATGAATCTTTCCTGCGGCTTGTGGTGCGCTTGAACCGATAGGGATGGTCCATGCTCTAACTTCTTGAACACCTGCAGTAAAGTAGGTGTGTAAATTAAGCAATTCGTAACCTGCGCGAATTACGCGATTAAGGCCGGGTTCATCCATTCCTAAGTCGGTTAAAAACTCATCTCGTTCATCATCGTCTAGCTCTGAAATCTCGGCTTCTAGCTTGTTGCAGATAACGACAACGACTGCATTTTCGTCGGCAGCAATTTGTTTAACGGTATCCAGATGCGGATTGTTCTCAAAGCCTTCTTCGTCGACATTGGCAATATACATGGTGGGCTTAAGAGTGAGAAAGCTGAGACTCTTTAATAATGCCTTTTCATCATCCGTTAGCGGGAATGCCCGAAGTGGTTTTGCTTCGTTTAAGTGAGGCAGAATTTTTTCTAGCAAGGCTTTCATTGCCATGGCGTTTTTATCTTGGCCTTTGGCCGCTTTGGCAAAGCGTTGAATCGCTTTTTCTACGCTGTCCAAGTCGGCAAGTGCAAGTTCAGTATTGATGACGTCGATGTCGCTAGCGGGGTTGATATTCCCCTCAACGTGAACAACATTCTCATCGTCAAAGCAGCGTACCACGTGTGCAATAGCGTCGGTTTCACGAATGTTTGCTAAAAACTGGTTGCCTAGACCTTCGCCTTTTGATGCGCCGGCCACTAAGCCAGCAATATCGACGAACTCCATCGTGGTTGCGATGGTTTTTTGGGGGTTGACTATTGCACTTAGTTTATCTAATCGTAAGTCGGGGACGGCAACCACGCCTGCATTAGGTTCGATGGTGCAGAAAGGAAAGTTTTCTGCACCAATCCCTGCTTTGGTGAGCGCATTAAATAAGGTTGATTTTCCCACGTTGGGCAAGCCAACAATACCGCAATTAAAACCCATGTTTTTATCCTGTTGTTCGATCAATATAGAGTGTAAATTTTCGCGTATGCTATAGGCTTGAGCGATGCTCTGCAAGTATAGGCGTGTTTGTCGTGCAGGTTTGTAGTTTAAAGATGTACTGTTGATGCCCTGAAGAGGCCACTTATGGTGTGTGCAGTGTTTTCATGGCTTCATTCCATCTACCTTCAAGTGCGAGTGGAATCACTTTGGTTGCTTGGTAAATGCTGTCTTCGATTTGTTGATATTCTGTCTGTGGTGCTTTCTTTAGCACATAATTGCTCACCAGCTTGGCATTGCCGGGGTGATCAATACCGATACGCAAGCGCGCAAAGTTTTTATTATTGCCAAGGCAGCTAATAATATCCCGTAGCCCGTTATGTCCTCCATGGCCGCCCCCAATTTTTAATCGAGCAACGCTGGGGGCGAGATCAAGTTCGTCATGAGCGACGAGAATGGCCTCCGGCTCCACTTTGTAAAACTGTGCAATAGCAGCGACAGATTTACCGCTGGCATTCATAAAGGTAGTGGGGAGTAATAAGCGTACATCGTTATTTTGAATGGTTCCGCGACCAACAAAACCAAAAAACTTACTGTCGGCGGCAAGAGTGATACCGTATTGTCGAGCGAGTTCCATGACAAAGTCTGCGCCTGCGTTATGCCGTGTATTGGCATATTCAGCACCAGGGTTTCCGAGGCCAACGATCAATTTGATGGGAGTATTCATTTTCGATGGGTCTCAGTGAGGTGATCCGTCGACATAACTCGTCGAAATATTTTATCGAAATAGTCCGTCGAAATAATTCGGTTAAATAGTTAAGGCAAGTGTTTAGCGTAAGTATATTACAGTAGATATGTAAAGTAAGTTATTCAGTGAGATAGCACGTTGGGAGGGGGTATCTATTCTTACTGCTTTGCAGAAGTAAGAATAGATAGAAAGCATGGAGATTATTCTTCGCCTGCTTCTTCAGTATCTTCTGTACTATCTTCGTCAACAGCAGCGCCTTTAGGCTTGTTGATTGATGCAACAGGTAAGTCATGGTCGTGACCGTGGCTTAGCTGAACAGACTCAACGCCTTTAGGTAGTTGTAAGTCAGAGATGTGAACAGTTTGACCGATTTCGACGTCTGCTAGATCCACTTCAATGTACTCAGGCAAGTCAGCAGGTAAGCAGCTGATTTCTAGCTCAGTAACACTGTGAGAAACCATGCCGCCTTGAACTTTAACGCCTTTTGAAGTTTCTTCGTTGATGAAGTGAAGAGGAACACGTGTGGTGAACTTCTTGGTCTTCGATACGCGAAGTAAATCAAGGTGATAAATAACAGGCTTAGCAGGGTGACGTTGTAGATCTTTTAAGATAACGTCTTGTGCAGCACCATCTACTTCAATACTAATAATGTGTGAGTAAAACGCTTCGTTTTCTAAGTGTTTGATTAAATCTTTTTGCAATAAGCTGATCATTTGTGGCTTTTTGCTACCACCGTAAATAATGCCCGGTACCATTGATGATTCGCGACGCAGGCGGCGGCTCGCACCTTTCCCTGTTAATTCGCGACTCTCGGCATGCAATACAAAGTCTTCATTTGACATTGTGCTATCCTCTGTGTGAGTTCTATATGAGTTAAGTTAATTTATAACTATCCGCGACCAGAATATTGAGTGTTATAAATATGGTTTTATGTGTGCTACAAGTAGCGTCACATGGTCTTCCTGAGCGAATGTTTAGTTAAGTGTTAATTAAACATTGCGCTTAGGGATTCTTCGTTGTTCAAGCGGCGAATAGCTTCCGATAACATGCTGTGTAACGGCAGTTGGCGAATGCGTGTGCAGGCTTGAGCAGCTTCAGATAGAGGAATTGAGTCGGTAACGACTAGTTCATCCATCGAGGAATTATTTAGGTTTTCTATTGCTTTGCCGGATAGTACTGGATGGGTGGCGTAGGCAACGACTTTTACCGCGCCTTTTTCTTTTAATGCGGTCGCTGCATTGCATAGTGTGCCAGCGGTATCGACCATGTCATCAACGAGTAGGCAGGTCTTTCCTTCCACTTCGCCGATTAGGTTCATCACTTCGGCTACGTTAGCTTTAGGGCGACGCTTATCAATAATGGCTAAGTCAATGTTGAGTTCTTTGGCGACTGCGCGAGCGCGAACCACGCCGCCAATGTCTGGAGACACAACAACAAGGTTTTCATATTTTTGACGACGAATGTCTTCTAGTAAGATAGGTGAACCATAAATATTATCTACGGGAACGTCGAAAAAGCCCTGAATTTGTTCGGCATGTAAATCGACCGTCAGCACGCGGTCAATACCCACGCCTACCATCATGTCGGCAACTAACTTGGCTGTAATTGGCACGCGAGAAGAGCGCACCCGGCGATCTTGTCTGGCATAGCCGAAATAAGGAACGACGGCAGTGACTCGACCTGCAGATGCGCGACGTAGTGCGTCAACGACAATAAGCAGCTCCATTAAGTTTTTGTGTGTCGGGCTGCAGGTTGGCTGGATGACAAATACGTCACGTCCACGCACGTTTTCTTGTATTTCTACCGCAATCTCACCATCAGAAAATTGGCTAACCTTGGCCTTGCCAAGTGTCATGCCTAATTTGTCGACAACGTTTTGCGCGAGTGCTGGGTTTGCGTTCCCAGTAAATACCATGAAGTCAGCCACAAGAATACCTTTTGGTCACCAGTAAATTGGTGTAGATGTTAATGAATTGGCAAATGCGTTTACCGCGTTTTGCGTATGTGAATTCAACCTGTGAATATAAATGATGGGGACATCATTTAATTTAAAAAATATGGCTGGGGTGGGAGGGTTCGAACCTCCGCATGGCGGGATCAAAACCCGCTGCCTTACCACTTGGCTACACCCCAATAATTTGGCTTCTCCGCCTCTTCTTCTCTTTTACTGAGAATCACGGAGTAGATGGTGAAGTGGAGAATAATTTATGCCTGAGGCAATAAAAGATTCCCATTCGGTTGGTGTGTTGTTTAATACCGCTTGCGCTTTTTCTTGACTAGCGAAGCTGGCAAACACACATGCACCTGTTCCCGTGAGTCGAGCATTGCCGTGATTTTTAAGCCACTGCAGCGCTTTTTTCACTTCAGGATAATGCTGACAAACGACGTTTTCACAATCGTTATGACCACCCTGTTCGAAGAAGGTCGCTACTGTAATGGCGGCGGTGTCTCTTGTCAATTCCTGATTTAAAAAAATTTCTTCGGTAGAGACATGACAATTGGGTTTGATGACAAGATACCAGTCATTAGCTAGGGTAATTGCGCGTAAGTTTTCGCCAATACCTTCTGCCCAAGCAGAGTATCCACGTACAAATACGGGTACATCAGCTCCCAGTTCTAGCCCTATTTTTGCTATTACATTAGTGGGCAAGTTGGCTTTCCATAAGTGATTAAGAGCGACCAGTGTGGTTGCTGCATTGGAGCTGCCGCCGCCTAAACCGCCGCCCATGGGGAGGCGTTTTAGTAGTGTGATGTCCACGCCCTGTGTTTTTTTGTTTTGAGATTGGCAATATGTCGTTAATAGGCGAGCTGCTTTGGTAATTAAGTTATCGTTGCTGGGTAGGCCGTCAATGTCATGATGTAGGCATAGTTGCTCGTCATCTCGCAGACGAAACGTTAGCTCATCGCCATAGTTGAGTAATTGGAATACGGTTTGCAAATCATGGTAGCCATTGGCACGACGGCCGGTAATATGAAGAAACAAGTTAAGTTTAGCGGGAGAGAGTAATGTGAGTGTTGTCATTATTGCTGGATCGTTTGCTGGGCGGTTTTATGGGTTGGTTGTAGGTGTGTTTCGCTAATTACGGTAGCAGGTGCTTCGACAGTTATTTTCCTAGCTATTTCCGCAGCTGTCCCCGCAGTTGTTTCAGCAATACTTGGAAACTCCCATTTTTTTATGATGAGTGTTAGCGTCACATCATTATTGTTGGCGCGAATTTTATGTGGTGCTAAATGTTGGTGCTGAACTTTATAGCGGGAATAATTAATGTCCCAGCCAAATTGAGAAAGGTTAGATAAAGTGCCTGCCTCGTCGTATTGAACACTGGCGGGTGTATACGCTTGCGGTTGGTTTGATAATGACAGTTTGTTGTCAGAACCTATTGCGCGGTTATTTACTGTGCCGGGCGTTTGCAAGCCTCTAATCCAATAGGGTAAATGCTCTAAAGGTAAGTCCCAGCCAAAGGCTTGTTGGATAAGCGATTTTGGGTTGTTGGAATAGAGAGTCTTTTTTCCGGGCTGTTCTATAACAACGGCATAACGGTTGCCGGATAATTTAGCGTTGCCCTGCCCAAAAGGGCCGCTAAGTTGAATGGTGTAATTTTCGCCTACCTGTTCCCATTTAAGTGTCACCGAGCCACTATCTTCTGCGTTTTTAATTCCCAGTTTGGCATGTATTGTCCAAACGTCAGGAATATCTACATAAGCTTCTTTATCCAACAGGGGGGCGGTATCTTGCTTCGTAGAATAATTGCTGCAAGCACTCAATAATACAATGCAAATGAATACGCTTGCGCAACGTAGGTAGCGGCTAGCTAGATGAGTTTTTTTGGTATGGTCGGTGTGAGGTGTCATTGTTGTCAGTATTGGTGGTTTAGGCGGTCTTACAGTGTGATGTTTAATCGGCGGAGGGTATCAAGAACTTCTTCTGCGTCCGGATTGTTTTTCAGGTTTTCCCGCAATATGCCTTTAGCTTCTGTCTTTTTTCCATTCGCCCAAAGTGCTTCACCTAAGTGAGCGGCGACTTCGGGGTCTGGAAATTGCTCGTACGCTTTTTGTAAGTGAGTGATAGCTTCTTCTATACGGCCCAATTTAAAAAGTACCCATCCCATGCTGTCTATAATACTTGGGTCTTCGGGAGATAATTCGAGTGCCTGACGAATGAGTGTGTAGGCTTCGCCGTAACGCGTTGTACGGATAGTTAATAAATACCCGAGGCCATTGAGCGCTGCAATATTGTTGGTATCTTTATTTAATACATGACGAAAGTCTTTTTCCATCAGCGCTAATTGATCAAGGCGTTCGTAAATAGTGGCGCGCTCATAACGTAGTGATGCGTTATCGGGAAACAACGGAATCGCTTTGTTGAGTAAAATAAGTGCCTCGGTATTGGCCTTGTGCTTCACCAGTAAAGAGGCTTCATCTTCGTATAATTGTTCCGTCTTGTCGGGTAGTTCTTGATGTAAGCGGTTGAATAATCGTTGTACCTTTTCAAACTGTTGCTTGTTAGAAAAAATACTGGCCATTCGATATTGTGCGGGTAAGTAATTATTACCTTTTTTAACTGCTAAATAATATTGAAGAGCTGTATCAGTGTTCTCTTGAAAGTCGTGAATGTGTCCAAGGTAAAAGTTCACGCTATCCTCTTGGTATTTATCGAGCAATAGATATTCAAATAAGGGGAGGGCAACAGCCATTTTTTCTAGCTCTGTCGCGAGTAGTGCGCGCGAGAAACGTAAGTCTAATTGCTGCGGTGCCTGTTCGGATAGGATAGTGAACTGCTTGTAGGCCTGTGGAATATTTGACTGGGATAATAGTCGTGCATATACCAAGCGTACGCGATGATTGTTTGGTGTGTTTTTTACATACTGTTCGAGCTTGCTTAAGGCGAGCGCACTTTGTTGTGTTGACTGCAGTAAGCGTACATCCTGAATAATCGCGCTAGTTCTATTAGGTTCTTGCGCTAAGGCAGCGTCAATCCAGCTTCTGGCAATATCATTGCGGCCGGCGGCTTGCTGAAGTGTGCTTAGTCCAACTTTTATACCTGCTAGTGTAGGGTATGTCTCTGATAGTGTTTGTATGCGTTGTGTCAGTTTTGACAGGGTCTCGGGTGATGATTTTTTGCTGTAATTAGCGAGGGTTTCAATCAGTGCGCCGCCGTCTATAGGTTTGCTGTCTAAAGACTTATTTGGTGATGTCTTACCCACTGTTTGGTTGCGCACGCTGTTGTTTATAATTTGCTCTGTGTAGTCCAGTGCTTGCAATGGTTGTTGCAGCTCAATATAAGCGTTAGCGACGGTGGTAAGCGCTTCTCGGTTATCTGGTTCTTGTTCGAGCCATAGCAATCCCATATCGATACTGTCTTGATGGGCGCGTAAAAATTGTGTGATACGCGTGGCACGAATAATAATCGATTTATCTCGAGTGTCCTGAGCTTGAGCCACATAGTTATCAATGGTGGTCGCGTATTGTCGGCGAGAAGCCGCTACTTCGGCGACTAGTAAAGAATATAGCGTGTCGCTTGGAAAGCTGGTTTGGTTAGTGTTTACGTCATTTAGCTTTGCTATAGAGGTTGTTACTAGAGGGATTGTTACTACCTTAGGTGTGAGAGGGTCATCATCAGTGATAGAGTCTGTAGAAGGTCTGTCAGTAGTTGGATCAGCGGTAACGAATGAGTTGTTGTCCATGTCTGACGGCTTTTCTGGCAAAGCGCCACAGCCGCCAATAAGGCCAACAAAGAGTAGTGGAAAACATAATCGGCAAGTTAAAGCAGCAATATTCATTTTGTCAGTGTAAACCTCCACGTTAATCTATCCAAGGGGCATATCGGAGTTTTTTGTCGTGTGTGACATGATTAGGACATGCTCCATATGTTGTGCTGAGCTTGTGCCAAGGCCGTGCTACAATGCGCGCCCACATATAATGGCTTATTATTTATTAATATACGGTGAAAGCCCGTAATAAACTGTACTATCTGACAATATTGTATGATCCCTCTATTTATCTTTGGCATTAATCACGACAGCGCATCTATTGATGTACGCGAACGTGTGGCGTTTGCCCCAGAATCAATCGAGTCTGCCTTAAAAAGCCTTGTGTTACATACTCCGGCGATGGAAGCGGCGATCATGTCGACTTGTAACCGTACTGAGCTATATGTTGCCGTTGATAAAACCTCGCATGAGCTGAGTGATGATGCACTGAATGTGTTGACTGAATCATTGTTGCAGTGGCTGTCCAATCATCACGATGTCAATATTGCGCTATTACGTGATTGTCATTATGTTGCGCATACCGAGCATGCCGTTAAGCATATGATGCGGGTAGCGAGTGGTTTAGATTCTTTGGTCTTGGGTGAGCCGCAAATTCTAGGTCAAATGAAATCCAGTTATGCCGTCGCTCAAGCAGCTGAAACCTTGTCTAGTGAATTGCATAGCGTGTTTCAAAAAGTATTTGGTGTCGCTAAAAAAGTGCGTACTAATACCGCCATTGGTGAAAATCCTGTTTCGGTTGCTTATGCCGCCGTTAGTTTGGCGCAACAAATTTTTTCTGACCTCAAAGAAGATACCGCTTTATTAATTGGTGCGGGCGAAACCATTGACTTGGTGGCGCGGCATCTACGCCAGCAAGGTATCGCGAATATGATTTTTGCTAACCGTACTTTGGCGCGTGCCCAAGAGCTAGCAGATGAGTTTTCGGCAAAAGCGGTGTTGTTGTCAGATATACCAGAACAATTAGCGAACGCAGATATCGTTATTTCATCGACGGCAAGCCAGTTACCTATTCTAGGTAAAGGTGCGGTAGAGTCCGCTTTGAAAGCGCGTCGCCATAAACCCATCTTTATGGTGGATATTGCGATCCCGCGGGACATAGAGAGTGAAGTGGGTGATCTTGCGGATGTGTACTTGTATACGGTAGATGACTTACGTGAAGTCATTGATGAAAATAAACAAAGCCGTGAAAATGCGGCGAACGAAGCACATCATATTATTGAAGAGTTTCTCGCCGATTATTTGCAAGAAGCCCGTGTCCGGCATTCGGTATCAGCGATAAAAACCTATCGCCAATATGCTGAAACCTTACGAGATCAAGCGTTAGATAAAGCGTTACGTGATTTACACAACGGTGCTTCGCCAGATGCAGTGATTACACAAATGGCAAATAGCTTAACGAATAAGTTATTGCACACACCGACTCGTCAATTAAAGCAAGCGAGTACCGACGGTAATCAAGAGTTGTTATCGTTAACACAAAAGTTATTTTCAGTTGATGAGCGCCAAGGGCAGGTACAAGCACCTACAATACCTGCGCCTTCTTTGCCTCCAGTATTGCCTCCTGCGCATAAAAAATAGCGGGCTGGCATTTCTTTTTTTATAACCTTTTATTGATGAATAGTTCCTATGAAATCGTCCATTTTAGAAAAGTTAGATTTGTTGCAAGAGCGCTATATTGAAGTAGGCGCATTATTAAGCGACCCCGGCACGATTGCGGATCAAAATCGCTTTCGTGAATTATCTAGAGAGTATGCCGAAATTGAGCCGGTAGTAAATTGCTATAACGAGTACCGAAAAATTCTTGATAATCTTGAAGAGGCGCAGGTGCTATTAAAAGATAGCGATCCGGATATGCGTGCGATGGGGCAAGACGAATTAAAATCGGCGGAGGAAGAGCGCGCGCCGTTAGAGCTTGAGCTTCAAAAGCTATTGCTGCCGAAAGATCCTAATGACGATAAAAATGTGTTCTTAGAAATTCGTGCAGGAACCGGTGGCGATGAAGCCGCTATTTTTTCTGGTGATCTGTTTCGCATGTACAGCAAGTATGCGGAAAAACGCCGCTGGCAAGTAGAAATTGTCAGCGAAAGTCGCAGCGAGCAAGGCGGCTATAAAGAAGTGATTGCCCGTATTGTGGGGCAGGGTGTGTATTCTCAACTTAAATTTGAATCCGGCGCGCATCGTGTACAGCGTGTGCCAGAAACGGAATCGCAAGGCCGTGTACATACGTCAGCTTGTACGGTGGCGATTATGCCGGAAGCGGATGCGCAAGCAGAAGTGGCGATTAATAAAGCCGACCTGCGTGTTGATACTTTCCGTGCAAGTGGCGCCGGTGGGCAACACGTGAACAAAACGGATTCGGCTATTCGCTTAACCCATATTCCTACGGGGGTCGTGGTGGAATGCCAAGATGAGCGTTCACAGCATAAAAACCGTGCTCGCGCTATGTCATTGTTGGCTGCGCGTTTGCAAAGTGCGCAAGACGATGTGGCAGCAAAAGAAATGGCTGACGAGAGAAAAAATTTAGTCGGTAGTGGTGATCGTTCTGAACGTATCCGCACTTATAATTTTCCACAAGGGCGGGTGACGGATCACCGTATTAATTTAACCTTGTATCGCTTGAACGAAGTGATGGAAGGGGACTTAGATGATGTGGTTCAGCCTTTAGTGAATGAGCATCAAGCGGATCAACTCGCTGCCTTGTCGTCGTAAGGATAATCTTAATACTGTGATGAGTGATGCGATAACGACGCCATATTCTATTGCGAAAAACGTACGGCAATGTTGTTTGCTAGAGCCGGAATCGGATAGCGCAAGACTCGACACTGAAATTTTATTGGCTCATGTTTTAGAAAAAAATCGTACTTACTTATATACGTGGCCAGAAAAATTATTAACGATAGAGCAGCAAGCAATATTCAATCAATTGATGCAGCGGCGTCTCAATGGTGAGCCTATTGCTTACATCGTCGGCGAAAAAGAATTTTGGTCGCTCGCGCTCTTTGTGAACGAAAGCACATTAATTCCTCGCCCCGATACTGAAGTGATTGTAGAAACAGCATTGTCATTATTTGTGGATGACGAATCAGAGAAAAAGCGGAGTGTTGTTGACCTCGGTACTGGAACTGGTGCGATTGCACTTGCTCTGGCGAGTGAAAAATCATGCTGGGATATTATCGCTGCGGATAATAGTGTGGCCGCTTGTGAATTGGCAACAAAAAACCAGCAGCGTCACCAGCTGCATAACGTCACCGTGTTGTGTTCCGATTGGCTCGTTGCAGTTGATGTGGCTGATGTTGATCTGATAGTTTCTAATCCTCCTTACATTCACGAAAATGATCCGCATTTGTTTCAAGGCGATGTGCGTTTTGAGCCTCATAGCGCATTAACGGCAAAGAATAATGGTTTGGCTGATATAGAAACGATAGCCCGACAAGCGAAACATATTTTACGTTCTTCGGGGTGGCTATTGATCGAACACGGTTACCAGCAGTCTGCAGAAGTAAAAGCAATACTGCAAAAAAATCAATACACGTTATGCCGCACCATAAACGATATGGCAGGCCAGCCTCGAATGACGATGGGGCAGTGGATTGCATGAGCAAAATAAAAAAACGGTTTCTGCACAAATGACAATAACAATAACAATGACAATAACAATAACAATAACAATGACAATGACAATGACAATGACAATGACAATGACAATGACAATGACAGATGAAGAATTGCTGCGTTATAGCCGACATATATTGTTGTCTGATGTTGATGTCGCTGGCCAAGAACGTCTCAAGCAGTCACGGGTACTAATAGTCGGTCTAGGTGGTCTAGGCAGTCCTGTGGCCATGTATTTAGCGGCGTCTGGTATCGGCCATTTGTGTTTAGCCGATTTTGATGATGTCGACGTGACGAATTTGCAGCGCCAAGTTATTCACTCGCAGGCGAATGTTGGTATGAATAAAGCCGAATCTGCTAAGCAGGCGCTGCAAGGCTTGAATGATCAAATCACTATTCATACGATAAACCATAAAATACAACCGCAAGAGTGGGATGCTCTAGTTCAGCCTTTCGATGTGGTCGTGGACTGTACGGATAATTTTGATACCCGCTTTGCCATTAACGCGGCCTGTTATCGTCAGCAGGTGGTATTAGTTTCCGGTGCGGCGATTCGTTTTGAGGGACAGCTAACGGTATTTAATCCAAAAGATCGCTCGTCTCCTTGTTATCAATGCCTGTACAGTCCTGATATGACAGAGGCTCTTAGCTGTGCCGAGGCCGGTGTGTTATCCCCTTTAGTGGGGGTGATAGGTAGCTTGCAAGCGCTTGAAGTGGTGAAATGGATTAGCGGCGCAGGAAATACCTTGGTAGGGCGTTTAGTTTTATTTGATGCAAAAATGCATCAGTGGCGAGAACTGAAATTACCCAAAGACCCACATTGTTCAATATGTGGGTCAATTGCATAGTTCAGTTGATAAGATACTCAGCTGATAATAATGTTGTCGACGAAAAAATGTTAATAATACAGTCAATGTTTTATAGGGTTGTTTAATGATGGAACTGTTTAATACTCTTTCTCGTAAACGAGAAAAAGGCTTTTTAGTGACGTGCAATACGTTGAAGCGAGAGGGCGTCGATACGGTCGAAAAAGCAGAGGCTTGTCGTAAACGTTTGCATAGTAATGCCATAACCTACACCACCTTTGTGGCTTTAGTCGGGCTTTCACTTGCGATGCTAGTATCGTCTTTTGCTTTGCCTATTCTAGTGGGTATGGGCATCTTGTTGATTTATATTGTTACCTCGACCTATCGTGCCAAGCAGTTTGTGTCGCGCTATATACGAGAAGTGTTGTTGGCAAATGAGCATGAATAAAAGACACTCTAAGTGCTGTTCTGATAGGAGCATGCGTGGTCGATTGATAAATAATCAACTTATACCCCCACGTGTTATACTCGTTGCCAATTATTATTCCATTCACTAATACACCGATCATATCACTAGGTATTCCGCTTGTTTAAAAAACTCTTTAGTAAAGTCACTTCCTCCTCTGATGCATCTCGTAACGAATCTTCTAATGAAAAGAATATAGACGATGGTCAGCCTAACAAGAACAGTAATACACGCCGCCGTCCTAAAAAAGCTAAGCCCGTAGCACCAGCATGGGATGTTAGCCAATTTGTTGTACCGGAAGTAAAAGGTAAAACGCGCTTTCATGACTTAGGCTTAGAAGCGCAGTTAATGCATGCGATTGCGGATTTGGGTTTTGAATACTGCTCTCCGATTCAAGCGCAGTCCTTACCGAACACCTTAAATGGGCACGATATGCTCGGTAAGGCGCAGACCGGCACCGGTAAAACAGCGGCTTTTCTGACGGCAATTATTGATGATTTGCTTAAAAATCCATTAGAAGATGAGCGTTATGCTGGCGAAGCGCGTGCGCTGATTATTGCGCCTACTCGTGAGCTGGTTGTGCAGATCGCTGAAGATGCGAAGTTATTAGTGAAGCATACCGATTTAACTGTCCATACACTCGTCGGTGGGATGGATTACACCAAGCAGCAACAGGGTGTGCGTAATAAATTTGTCGATATATTGGTGGCAACGCCGGGTCGTTTGCTCGATTTTGCGAGCAATAAAGATGTGCATTTAGATCAAGTAGAGATACTCGTATTGGATGAAGCGGATCGTATGCTGGATATGGGATTTATTCCTCAAGTCCGACGCATTGTGCGCTTAACACCACGTTGTGAAAATCGCCAAACTCTATTCTTCTCTGCGACCTTTACCGATGATGTGATGCGTCTTGCCGAGCAATGGACGCAAAACCCATGTTCTGTTGAAATTGAACCAGAAAGTGTGGCGACGGATACCGTTGAGCAGCATGTATATTTAGTCGCCGCTAATGAAAAGTATAAGTTATTGACCAATCTGGCGCGTCAGCCCGACGTAGAAAGTCTGATCGTATTCGGTAATCGCCGGGACGAGTGCCGTCGTCTTCATGAGCAGTTAGTGAAGCACGGCTTTTCTGCCGGATTACTTTCCGGTGAAGTCGCGCAAAATAAGCGAATTAAAACGCTGGACGGCTTCAAGTCGGGAAAAATCAAAATCTTGGTCGCGACTGACGTAGCCGGTCGAGGTATCCACATCAACAATATTAGTCACGTGGTTAACTTTAGTTTACCAGAAGAGCCAGAAGATTATGTTCATCGCATAGGGCGAACCGGTCGTGCCGGTAAGAAAGGTGTCTCCATCAGTTTTGCCTGCGAGGATGATGCATTTTTACTGCCCGAGTTAGAAAAGCTGTTGGGACAAAAATTAGAGTGTGAGCAGCCCCCAGAATCTTTGCTGCCTTAATTTTTCTTTACTTTCCTTTACTTTTATTTAAGAGCGTTCCCTCTACTCATAAAACATCGCTGTTTTCCTAAAATTGACTACACTGAGTGAATATTAGTCAATTTTAGGATGCGTCAGTGAAAAGTACAGCCAATCAGTTATTAGTTGTCGAAGATAGCCCAATCGTCGCCAAAATCCTCTTGCATGTCATTAAACAAGAACTCGATTTCAATATTCTCCTCGCGACCACGTTTGCAGAAGCAAAGCGGCTTTGTGAGCAACACCACGGGAATATTTTTGCAGCTCTAGTCGATTTAAGCTTACCGGATGCTCCAGACGGAGAAGTAGTTGATTTTACCTTGGAACAGAAACTGCCCACGGTGGTGTTAACTGGCTCGATAGATAATGCTCGTAGAGAAAAATTGCTTTCTAAAGGCATTGTTGACTACGTGACAAAAGAGGGTAAGTACTCCTACCAATATGCGGTTAAGGCCGTTCAACGGTTAGTTAAGAATCAATCCATTAAGGTCATGGTGGTTGAAGACTCTAGTACTATGCGAAAGCATATCGTCAATTTATTATCTCGTCACCAATTTGAAATCTATGAAGCGGTAGATGGCGTTGATGCAATAAAAAAAATTATCAAACATCCAGATATTCAATTGCTCATTACCGATTATAATATGCCGAATATGGATGGTTTTGAATTAGTTAAAAACCTTCGTTGCAAATACGAAAAATTTGATTTGGTGATTATTGGCCTATCAGCAGAAGGCGATAATGGCTTGTCGGCTAAATTAATTAAAACCGGCGCCAATGATTTTTTACGCAAGCCATTTAACCCCGAAGAATTTTATTGCCGTATCAACCATAATATTGAATCTCTTGATTTAATTGCACAGATTAGAGATTCAGCTAATCGTGATTATGTTACTGGGCTTTATAGTCGCCGTTACTTTTTTGAGCAAAGCGAGGCTTTGCGTTTAGCCGCAGAAACCAATAATACGCCATTGGCACTGGCAGTGATTAGCCTTGATGACTTTAAAAAAGTGAATGACCATTATGGCCCCGAAGTAGGTGACAGTATTCTGAAGCAGTTTGCGTTGCGGGTAGAAAAAACCTTGTCACGCTTTTTGTTAGCACGCTCTTCAGGCAAAGAGTTCTACTGTTTGATGAATGGCCTGTCTAATGAAAAAGCCATGACTTTTCTCGATCAAGTAAGGGGGATTATTGAAGCCGAAGCTTTTTCCGCAGGTGAAGATAATTTGTACATCACATTTAGTGCTGGTGTGTCTAATGAGTTAGGTAATCGCACCAGTGATCAAGTCAGTATTGCAGAAGCGTGTTTACAGCGCGCTAAGCAAGCGGGTAAGGATATTGTCATCGGTGACGACGATGACGATGAAGAAGATGGTTATTGATATGCAGTGACCTTTAGTTGACCCTTATAAGTCTTATACGCTAGGATATTTTGTGTTTTATTTTTACAACAGTATCTACAGGATAGCGAGTGTCGGTTATGGTGAAAAAACGATATCTATATGCTTTGCTGCTCAGTATTTTTTTATTACTTATAGGGTATTTTGTTTTTGTTTCAGAGACCGCCATTTATCATACGCCGACCTCTCAAAAAACCATTGAAGACCCAAATCAGCGGATAACTGAAAATCCTATACTCTCCACAACTCCTCAAATACAAGATGCGTCACCTGTATTACCAGATAATCTTGCGCCACAAGAACGAACAGCCTATACGCTATGGACTCAAGCCGAACTTGCTAAGAAAACAGATTCGCATCGTTTTTATAAAGTGAGTGCGGAAGGTCAGGTGTTGCCTGATTCTGCTAGCGTATGGCAATGTGTTTATGATGATCTAACCGGGCTGCTGTGGGAGGTGAAGTTGTCAGATGGCAGTTGGCAAGACTACGAACACACTTATTCATGGTTTCAGCCAAGCCAGACAGAAATAGATCAGTTAGCTCTTGTGGCTGGCAGTGATGCAACGGAGTTACCTTATGTTGCCGAAAGAGGTAAGGCAGACGGGGGTAGTTGTTATGATATCTATTGTGATAGCTATCACTATGCGACCGCATTTAACGCAGCGAATATCTGTGCTACCGACGACTGGCGCTTGCCTTACGCGCATGAACTAGGTTATTTAGATCATGAAAGTCAGTATTACCCTGATATTGATACACATTATTTCCCGAATACGGCGATAGCTCATTATTGGAGTCGAACAGAAACTCCGAAAATAAGTTCTTTAGCTTGGTCGGTGGATTTTAAAGATGGCTTTCCTTATATTAGTGAAAAGCGTATTCCTTACCGCATTCGTCTTGTTGCCGATGCTCTAGATCTAAGTAGCCAAATTACCCCCTAGTGTTTTTGTGACAGGGATGTTCAAAATAAGCTGTATACAAGGCTATATGCTATGAAGCATGCAGAGCCGATGAAAAATATTCCTGTTATCTTATTAAATAAAACGTAATGTCGTGGACTACTGAATAAAGTATTTAGCTTGTTGCCGCCCAGTGCATAAGTTAGTTGCCACACCAGCTCACAAATAAAAAATGTGTAGTAGCTCAGACTTGATCTGACAGTTACCCGTTTTTTACTGGTGTCTGTCAGTTTAGATTTGAGCTAAATTTTTCTCAGCCCAAATCGATTTTCCATCAAGCAGTGTTTTCATCGGCGTTCGCTCACAGCACATTTTTCCCTGATGAGTTCGCTCATTATTATAATAAGCCATCTACACCCATTACCTTGCAAGCTCGAGATACATTGCCCGGCTCCTCGGCCAAATTGAGTAAACCGGCTTTGTGTTTAATGATGGGATTGTTAGTATGTAGCATGAGAGTTACCCTTTTGTTTTGATTTAAGATTTCAGAACCTTTATCAAAACGGGTAACTCTCTTCTTTTCAAGCAGAAGTGTCATATATGGTCCGCCCCGTATTGCAAGACAAAAACTATCTGTGAAAGAGAAAGGTTTGCTTCCATATATTCGGCCTTTAGGTGAGACAATTTATGCCTCTGGCCCTGATGGAATTAGCACATACCCGTCTCATCAGATTCGCGGCTTCATGTTGAGCCCTAGACCCTAGCAGACTTATTGATATGTAGGTGTTACCTTTTATGCCATCACTTAAGTTTTATCTACGCAATGAGTTTATAACCGAGTACGGTTAAATGTGAGGTTAAATTAGCTGTCTAGCGTCATGCTGCTTTTGCTTGGTAAGTTGTTTTTTTACTGAGCAACGCCCAAGCGACGCGCGCATTTTTATTCGCGACAGCCACCGCCGAAATATTTTTACCGCGTCTAGCGTCTATTCGCGTAACCCATTGATTTCTCTTATCGCTATGTTTGTCGGCTACCCTGACCACTGCACGACCGCCGTGAATGAGCAAGGATCGAAGATAAGTATCGCCGCGTTTACTAATGCCAAGCAATGTAGGTTTGCCGCCCGTAGAGTGTTGTCGCGGCACTAAGCCCAACCATGCAGCCAATTCTCTACCATTGTTAAACGCATTAATGTTACCAATGGCAGCAATCATTGCAGTCGCACTGAGTAAGCCGATACCAGGGATAGTGAGAAGTCGTTGACAGTCTTCATTCTGAGCACAGATAGTGTCAAGTTTATTTTCTAGGTTTTTAATACGCTTATCTAAATGTACCATTTCATTGTAAAGGTCAGCCAAAAGCTCTCTGAACATGAACGTTAATTCATTATCGCCATCTTCTAATAACAAAGGAATTGATTTTCTCACGTATGAGATCCCCTGCGGAATGATTAACCCATACTCCATTAGTAATCCACGGATTTGGTTGGCTTGTGCGGTTCTTCTGGCGACGGCTTGGCTTCGAATTCGATGTAAGCTTTGTATATCCTGCTGCTCAATACTTTTTGCTGGAACAAAGCGCATGGATGGTCGCTGAACAGCCTCACATATTGCCTCAGCATCGGCAGCGTCACTCTTGTTTGACTTTACGAACGGTTTTACAAACGTAAGCGCCTAACCAACCACACTCTAACAATACCCCCAATTCTGACTTAACCTACCGACTCTTTACTACTGGAGTCAATAATGAATAAGCCCACTAAGCAGCAATGGTTAGATTTTATCAA
>Ga0233426_10001209_pt1 | contig 24379 bp, 23 predicted proteins | sample SI_118_April2016_6_FD_179875 | JGI IMG/M metagenome (GOLD analysis project Ga0233426, IMG submission 179875) | Seawater microbial communities from Saanich Inlet, British Columbia, Canada - SI_118_April2016_10_MG | ecosystem: Environmental > Aquatic > Marine > Inlet | place: Canada: British...
GGTTGGGTGTCCTCATCTCGCGCTTTTAGGGCAAGGGCGGCAGCGAACCCGGCCCCCGCACTTGCCCCGCCAATAGCTATTCTCGCAGGGTCAAGCTCTAGTTGGACGGCATTTTCCTGTAGCCACGATAAGCTAGTACAGCAGTCATCAAGTGCTGCTGGATAGGGGTGCTCTGGTGCGAGCCGATAATCAACCGAAAAGACGACACAGTCAGTTTCTAGCGCAACATGTGCCAGAGTCTGGTCTGTATCTCCAGTTGAGCCCATGACATAGCCACCTCCATGAATCCACAACAACACTGGCTTTTCCGTTGATCCGGCTAATGGTCGGAACGACTTAAGGCTCAGTGTTGTCGCGTCTTCTGGGCGAGTAATGGCGTGCTCTTCCACAGTGATGCTGTCGGTGTCACGGATTCTAGCTCGCTCTGCGAGTTGCTCAAGAACGCCACGGCTGCCAGCTTAATCGGTTAAATCAAACCCAAGGGAGAGGAAGCGCGCGCGGACTTCTGCAAGGTCTGGGTCGAGTCGACCGTCGATATCAAAGATACGCTTGACCATTGTGTTTCCAACTTTCTGCAAGGCGCTGTTTCATCTTAGTGCGCTACAGACTCTCTCGCGAGTGCTCGATTTGCTAGGCCTGCGACATAGCCTCTAACCGCTTCAATCTCTTTGCTCGAGTACCATTTAGAGAAGCCAATCATGCCGCGACCCTCAAGCACACCGTCGTAGACAATCGATTTCCATGCCTCTTGATTCTGCAATATTGCGCTTCGACGTAGGTCCGGCATTACCCCTGAGGAGCGTCCTGAGGGGCCGTGACAAAGGCTACAGCCGCGTTCGTAAATTTCTTTACCCACTGCAATTGCATTCTCTTGCCATTCTTCATTGACGCCGACAAACGGTCCAAACTCTTTTCGTTCGACCGAATATTCATCATTACCATCAAGCGCAAATACAATCAGTCGGCCGTTGGGGCGCGGATGAGGATCGATTGCTAGAGGTGTCGATACACCGTAACCACCGCCGTAGCCTGCCATCAATCCGATGTATTGAATACCGTCCAACTCGTAGGAAATAGGGGGCGCCATAATGCCGATGTCCGTATCGAAGGTCCATAATCGCTCACCCGTCTGGTCATCGTAAGCGTGAAATTCGCCAGTAGCGATGCCTTGAAAGACCAGTCCTCCGGCAGTCGCTAGGATGCCACCGTTCCAAGGACCGTCATGTTCGGCGCGCCACACTTCTTTTTGATTTACCGGATCCCACGCTATTAACATGCCTTTGAGAGTCTCACTGATTTGCTTAAGTACTGTCTCTTCTTCGCTCGGCAATGCGTTGGCAAGATAGTCCACTCCCCAGTTAGGCGCACCCTCGCTCGCGCTGAAACCGATAAAGCTTTGATAAACAAAGGCCGCAATTTGCGCGGGAATATAAACCAAACCCGTGTCTTGACTAAAAGCCATTGGATGCCAGTTGTGGGCTCCAATACCGCCGGGTGAGCCCACGAAGGGCCTATCCTCGTAGCGCGCTCCTTCTGTTTCTATAGGGCGTCCAGTAGTCATATCAATGCCACTGGTCCAGGTTTGGGGCACGATTCCCTCTGCTGAGATGAGGGTGCCATCTGTTCGATCGATGACATAAAAAAAGCCGTTTTTGGGTACTTGCATCAGTACTTGGCGTGGTTCTTCATCAATAGTGAGATCCGCCAGAATGATTGGCTGTGTTTGCGTAAAGTCCCATGTGTCGCCAGGGGTGCCTTGATAGTGCCACAAGTATTCTCCGGTCTTGTCATCAAGCGCTACGATGGACGATAAGAATAAATTATCGCCAACACCCTCGGAGCGCAGTTTATGATCCCAAGGAGATCCATTGCCAACGCCGATAATGATTTGCCCCAGGGCTTGATCGTGAACAATGGCGTCCCATACCGTGCCGCCGCCACCCAGAAAATCGAAGTTTCCTTGCCAAGTCTCGCGCATCATAGTGAGCACGCTGTCTGAAATTGCGCCGTCAAAACCTTTTTCGGCCAAGGTGGGGACCGTATAAAAGCGCCACTTTAGTTCGCCACTGGTTACTGAATACGCGCTTACATAGCCACGCACGCCGTTCTCAGCGCCACCATTTCCGATAATAACTTGTTCGTTTATCACGCGCGGCGCGCCGGTAATCGTATATGGGAGAGACTGGTCAACGGTGACTGTAGACCATTCTAGTTTTCCTGATTCTGCGTTGAGAGCTTCCAGTCGCCCGTCGAGGGTGCCTATAAAAATTCGTCCTTCATGTTGGGCGACGCCGCGATTTACCACATCGCAGCAAGCCTTAAAGGCGGTGCTTCCTGACACCTTGGGGTCGTATTGCCACTTTAATTCCCCTGTGCGGGCGTCAAATGCATAAACCTTCGACCATGTGCCCGTTGTGTAGAGTACGCCGTCAATTACCAGCGGCGTGGCTTCGAGGCCTCGCGCATCGTCGAATTGATAATGCCAAGCGGATCCAAGCCGCGACACGGTATTTTTGTTGATATGACTTAATGGACTGTAGCGTTGCTCAAGGGAAGTCCCGCCATGAACCCGCCATTCATTAATTGTTGGGGTTGGAAGTTCTGGCCCTGAGGCAACTGATAAATCTTCACTTGTGGAACAGCACATCAGTGTTGAGCAGATTCCGAGGACAATTAGATGGTGACGTGATTTTCTGGTCATAGTAAGGCTCTTTAGTACGGCCGCAACGAAGGATGGCGCGACCACAGCACTTTGCATGGGCGCGCCATTTTTACTCCAGTCGGGCAGATTAGAAGCTATAGCGAAGTTCGGCGCCGTAGGTCAGAGGCGCTGCTCGAACCAAAAAGGTACTGTTATAGCTGCCTTCTACGTTGATTCCATTTGGATAGTAGGTCTCATCGGTCAGGTTTTTGCCCCAGACAGCGACCGCGAAGGCATCTTTCTCCCAGGTGATGCGTGCATTGCTGGTCCAGAAGCTCGCACTGCCGTCCTTGATAGGTCCCAGTCCGAGAGGTGCGGCATCGCCACTGTAGTTACCGAAAGTATCGTAGTGGTAATGACCGGAGTAGGCGGCATCAATATGCAAGCGGACGTCGCCACCGGCGAAGAGTCCAACATCCCAGTCCATGCCTAAGTTTGCCGACTCTTCTGCAGCGTAAGGGAACGGGTTACCGCCTACGTCTATTATGCCCGCAGCAGTGAAGATGCAGTTACCGTCTTGTGGGAGTGCACCAGTTTGGGTGGCGCCTTCGCAGTTGCCGTCTTTAAACTCGGAATCGAGAATGCCAATGCCGAGATTGAACTGAAGATTTTCGCTAGCGAGAAAGGTCAGTTCTGCTTCCATACCCATCATTTCGCCGTCTAGATTAATTAAGAAGGTTGTAGAGTTGGGATCGATGACTTGTTGTTGTTGGCCTTCATAATCGTAGTAGAAGGCCGTAGCATTTAATTGGATACGGTCATTCATGAACCGACCTTTAAAGCCTGCTTCAAACACATCCACTACCTCTGGCTCGACGAAGTAAACCTGCGCTGCACTTTGGAAGGCTAAACCGTTATAGGTACCGCCGCGATATCCTTTGCTATAACTTGCGAACAACATGACGTCATCACTTACCTTATAGTCTACGATCACTCGGCCAGTTGTTTGATTAGAGTCATCTGATTGGTTGAGTGGTCCTGCCGTACCGGTGCTGGCTGGGACGCAAGTCGTGCCGTCAGCTGAGCAAGCTTCGTCTAATAAATAGAACCCATTCGCCACGCCGGGTAGATAATCAGAAACAAAGTAGGCGCGCGCGGCGCCCGCATCGTCAAAGAAGGTGGTTAGTGCATCGACGTAGGCAAAATCATCCTGCGTACTGCGCAAGCCCACTGTCAGTGACAGCTTGTCGGTAACATCGTAGGTCGCTTCCCCGTAGATCGCCAAAGACTCTCGCTCTTGGGTATAATCCTGTGTTGCGCGAAACGGTGTCGGTAATCCTAGACCAAGGGCACCACCCGGATTAAAGTAAGTGGTCGGCGCACCTAATGCGGCATTGGTGTCACTTAAGAATCCAAAAAAGTTAGGTCGGTTGTTAGTGACTATTTCATCTTCCCCATAATACAAGCCCACGATCAGACTTAGGCGGTCGCTCGTAAAATTTACACGGAGATCTTGGTTAAACGATTCCATGTCAGATTCATAACCGATTGCGCAAACGTAAAACGGGGTGCCGTCACAATCGATGTTGGGCAGAAGTCCGTAGTAGCTGTTATCAAATCCAGTTATCGATGTCAGTGTGATCGAGTCTGAAATATCGTAAGAAACGTTTAACACGACGCCGTCGGACTCAACTTTAGCGCCACCGATAGTATCGGCCTCGATCTCTAGATCATTAACGCGATCACCGGGATATGCGGGCGGTAAATAGTCGTCTAATCCTATGCCGTATAGCCCGCCAAAGGCCCCACGCGAAACCGCGATGAAGCCACCTTCACCTTGATTCTGAGGGCTGTCCTGGTCGCCACTCGCTTCGCTTATATACGCTTTAAATCGCACATTGAGACGGTCTAGGTCTAAATGCGCATTAAATCGCACCGCAAAGGTGTCGCCGCCCCCAGCATCACGCGCGTCTGTTGTGTATCCATATGATGGGCCTGGTAAATTTGGGTTGACCTGCACTGGACCGGTGGGCAAACGGTTTTCGATATAGGCATCACGCTCGGTGTAGGTGCCGGCAATTCGAATCCCCAAATTTTCTGAGGGAGTGAAATCGATGGCGCCAGTAGTTTCGAAGCGGTTGTAGTTGCCGTATCCAGCTGTGATATAGCCTTGTGTTTCACCAAACTGTGGTTGCATCGTGGTGAAGTTAATCGCACCGCCAGTTGTGTTTCGGCCATAGAGCGTTCCCTGCGGGCCACGTAGGACTTCAATTTGAGCCAGATCATAAAGCTGCTGGCCGTGGCTGGCGCGAAACGCCTGATAAACGTCATCGACATAGATACCATTGGGTGACGCTGCGTTGGAATTATATTCAGTACCCACACCAATGCCGCGAATAGTGAAATTTGGCTGTGTTTCCCCGTATGATGAGCTCACGTTTAAGTTGGGCATGGAGTTGTTGAGATCAGAGGTATTGAAGACACCTTGATTTTTGAGCTGCTCGCCGGTGAGTGCCGTGATTGAGACTGGGACTTCTTGTAGGTTCTCCGTTCGTTTTCGTGCAACAACGACCACTTCCTCAAGGGCTAAGACAGTCGTGTCGCCCTGAGCATATCCTACGTTGCTACCAGTCAGGCCCACCGCGCAGATCACGGCGCTGTGTAATACTTTAACCACAAAATTCTTCATTATTATATGCTCCTGCATTTTTGTAGGTAGTTGTGAGACCTTACTGGACAATATCAACGGTCATGTTGATATTACTGGTGATATAAAAAATGTCAACAACTATGATGACAAAAAAAATAGCGCTGACTTATAGTTCAACTGATCGATCGACGCGTGGTTTATTTGCGCTCAGGTCGACGTCGGGCTTTTGACGAGGGTTGCTGATTGTCTCAGTACATACTGAAAGTGAAACAAAGCGGTAGGCCTGCTAAAGTGCGGGCAAATACAGGAACGCTAATGGGATTCTAGGGTGGTAGAGTGAAAAAGGACTCAAGCAATATCGGAAAAAGGCGTGCGGCCGCGAAGGCTAAACCCGAGTCATCGGATACCTATCAGCGACGTCGAGAGGAGATAACGATAGCGGCTGCACGGGTATTCAATGAGAAGGGTTTTCGGGGAACCACGATTAGTGCGGTTGCTGAGGAACTTCAAATTGATCGGGCGTCAATTTACTATTACATATCGTCAAAAGATGATCTATTTGATGAGGTTATCAGAGAGGCTTCGGTTGATAACGTAGCGAAAGCGAAAGCGGTGCAGCAAAGCGATGCCGCTCCGAGTGAAAAATTACGAACGTTGATTCGAGAGTTAATGGCGTCGTATACCGAAACCTACCCATTGCTCTATATCTATATCCGCGAAGACCTAAACCATGTCTCTGACAAGCGATCTGCATGGGCTAAACAAATGAAGAAGATCAACCACGATTATGACGAGGCGGTAACTGCGATCATAGAAGAGGGCTATCGCGATGGTAGTTTTAGGAATATCGGGCCAGCACGGATAGTAGGATTCGGTATTGTTGGTATGCTCAACTGGACTAATCGCTGGTTCTTGCCGGGAAAGACAAAGGTGCCTTCCGAGCAAATAGGCGACATGTTTGCCGATCTGGTTACAGCGGGTCTGCAATCGGGATCGCTAGCTGGGATGATGGCTTCAACAGCCGGAAATGGATCTGTTGGGGCAGGCAGTGGTCCCGCGAAGAGCCCGGCCAAAGGCAGAAAGGCTGTTGCCAAGAAAAAACTCCTATCTGCTGAAAATGCGCCTGCTAAGGTTAGTGTGCAGAAAAAGAAGGCGACGGTAGCAATCAGCGAGCGTAAGGTCGCCGTTAAAAAAAGGAAGTGATCTTAAGTCATTCCCCTCAGGGCACGACTCAGGCCTAATCTGTCAGTGGTAATTCGAGCCGCTACGATTTCGCCGTCCACGATGGTGACTATAGCGGCAAGGCGGAGTACAGCTTGGCACCCAATTAATAGCGGAGATAGGTCGCCAAAACCGCCGGCGTAAATGCCGTGATACTGGGCGTGAACCACTACCCTGTCTCCTGCTGAAAATATTGCATTTACCTCGAAGCCTCGGATGTCCACCAGTCCTTCGGGGTCAGGGTCTAGCGGCGATAATCGGTTGTTGTTCGGGATATCTTTTAATGGATGGATTTGCGCAATCCATTGTCGGACGATCGCCTCGTTTTCTGGATTTTTCGCTCGCGCTTGTATATCCCATGGTGCAATGTGGGGTGGCTCGATCGCCTCGCATTGGCCTAAAGTTAGTTGTCGTTTTCTCGCGATATATTCTTCCTCAGCCCAGCCGGTAATAAATCGCTCGCCGTCTGTGAAAAAGAAGGTTATACCGCTCCATGCGGCCCGGCGCCCTTCGTCCTGAATTGATGAGCCGTGCTCGGTAAAGCACATTGCTATCGCGTTCTCTCCAATGACAACGTCATGCACAGTGACGTTCAGCCCCGGAAACTGATCGAGTTGGGCAGCGGTTGCGGGAAGATATTTATCGTCGCGACCATCAAATACGACACCGCCAATATTGAGGCAGTAGCCTGGTGCCATGATGCGCTCTATAACTGCGTTGTTGTGCGCGGTCAAAAAATCTATGGCGAAACCGCGTAAAAGTTGCGCCAGCGGGTGAAGCCCCGATTCGTGAGTTGGCGGGTTGACGGGTGTGCAAGTCAAGGTGGTGCTCCCTTGGGCTGTCAGTTAGCAGTGTGATTAGTAGCTTTTGGGGAGTCCCAAACTATGTTGTGCTATGTGATTCAAAATCATTTCCCGACTCACAGGCGCTGTTTTATGCAATCGAGCGATAAACCACAGATCGGCGAGGCCATACTCCAGAGCGAGGCCGTTTCCTCCATGGACCTGAATGGCTTGATCTAAGGCCTTCAGTGAGGTTTCTGCAGCACAGAACTTTGCCATGTTGGCGGCTTCCGCCGAGTCTTCTCCCCGGTCAAAAAGATCTGCGGCGCGCATGGCCATTAGACGAGCGGATTGTACGCCTACGTAGGCCTCGGCCAATGGATGCGCGACTCCTTGGTGTGCGCCAATGGGTTGCTGATTCCAGACGCTGCGATCGTTGGCGTAGCTAGTGCCTTTCTCTAGTGCGAAACGGGAAATACCATTATTGATAGCGGCGGCTGCGACACGCTCGGGATTGAGCCCCACAAAGACTTGCTTGAGTCCCTTGCCGGGCTCGCCAACAATTGCTTCATGGGGAAGCCTAACGTCGTCATAAAAGGACATAAACTGCTTGTCGGCAGCTTTCACCGCACATTCAATAGGCTGCCAGCTAACGCCCGGGGTGTTGGTAGGGACCATAAACAAAGATAGCGATGAGCGCTCGCCCGTCGAGAGATCTGCGTCCTGCGCAACAACCATTACTGCGTCTGACTCGTCTATTGCGGATGTCCAATATTTCGCGCCCTGCAGTATCCAGCCATCACCATCGCGACGTGCAGTGGTCTTAATGTTGTGAGTGTTTGATCCGGCATCAGGTTCCGTGATCGCAAAAGCTATCCGCTTGCTGCCATCTGCCATGCCTGTAAGCCACTCTTTTTTCATGGCTTCGGTCCCGTACTGCTCGATAATGGGGGCACAAATGGACGAAATGACAAGCGATAGCATTGGGCAGCCCTGTGCTGCTGTTTCCTCGATGACAATGTATAGCTCGGCCAGGCCGCCACCGCTTCCACCGTAACTCTCAGGTATGTGCGCGCCCAAGAATCCTGCGGCACCTAGCTCTTCCCACAGTTCAGTAGGCTGTTCGTTGCGAGCAACAACATCTTGGAAGTATTTTCGGCCGTAGCCACTTACAAGCCGCGCCACACTCTTGCGTAGCTCATCATGATGCTCTGCAGTGTCGACTAGTCCGGTATTAAAAATTTTGGGTTGCACTATTTAAACTCCTTAAACTCCCGTGTTTCCGACGTCGCAATGGCAGCGCTTTGGCAGGTTTGCAACATCATAAAATCAAACTCTTGGTTGGCTTTAGTTTGAGTCGCTCCACTCGAAAAAGCCTTGTCCGGTTTTTCGTCCAAGCACGCCCCGTTCAACCATGTCGATAAGTAATTTGGGTGGCGTATACCTCTCTCCATGGGCTCGCTCGAGCACGCGGGCGATATCCAGTCGCACATCCAGGCCGACGATGTCGCTGAGTCTTAACGGACCGATGGGGTGCCCGTAGGCGACAACTGCAGCCCGATCAATATCTTCAGCGCTAGCAATGCCGTGTTCGAGCATCCGCATGGCCTCAAGGCTGGCAATGAGATCTAGGCGGCTCGTGGCGAAACCCGGTATGTTTTTGACTACGAGAGTTTGTCGCCCAATTTGCTCAGTAAATGACGTGGCGTTAGCGAGTGTCTCGTTACTAGTTTTTGCTCCGACCACAATTTCTACCAGCTTTATGGACCAAACCGGATTAAAAAAGTGCATCCCCAGAAATCGATCAGGATGAGCGACGGCCTCGCTCAGCTCGTCTATGGACAGCGCGCTCGTGTTAGTGGCGATGAACGATGGCTGGCGCTTTGCGATTTTGCGCAACACATCTAGTTTGGTATCGACTCGTTCTGGCACGGTCTCAATGACGAGGTCCATCCCAAGTGCGATATCGCCCACGTCGTAAACGTGATCAATGCGCTTGAGTAACGCAGTCGCACTTTCTCTATCGAGGCGCCCTCGCGCTAACCCGTTTTTCGCAGCGTCACTCAGTGAGCCCTGCATAGATTCAGCGGTGCGTTCATTGGGCTCGACAACCGTGACATGACAACCGGCTTGCGCCGCGACGTAGGCAATACCTGTACCCATAGTGCCGCCTCCAACTACCGCAATGTCGTTCATGAGCATTTATCGACATCCGAGTTGCAGGAATAAGGTGTGAGGGTGTACTTCATCGAGCCCTCCAAACTGGGGGTCTTTTTTCAGTAAATGCGATGGAACCTTCTGTGGCATCTGCGCTTGCAATGATCGAGTCAACAAGGGGCCTCTGTTTCTCCCAAACTTCTTCAGGCGACCACTCCCTGGACTCTTCAATAATGCGCTTGCTCATGCTGACCGCGAGAGGCGCATTAACCGCAATTCGCTCTGCGAGTTTGATTGCGCAGGCCAGAGCTTCCCCGTCTGGACAAATCTCGTTTACCAGCCCCCAGTGGCGGGCCGTTACCGCATCCATTGACTCGCCAGTGAGTGAATACTGCAGTGCGATAGTTCGCGGGATTCGCTGAGGTAATCTCACCAGTCCGCCTGATCCTGCGACTAAACCGCGTTTAACTTCGGGTAAGCCAAATGTTGCACCTTCTGCTGCGACAATTAGGTCGCAGGCGAGGGCGAGTTCAAATCCACCGGCCAATGCAAAACCCTCTACAGCAGCGATTAGCGGTTTTTTCGGAGTGCGTTCGGTGAGGCCGCCAAAGCCGCGATTATCTAACTCGGGTCGCTGGCCTGATAAGAACGCTTTAAGGTCCATGCCGGCACAAAAGTAGCCTCCGCGACCGGTGAGAATGCCAACATGCAATGCGTCATCTTCATCTAGGCGATCCAATGCGTCCGCAACGGCGAGTGACACTGCGCGTGTGATCGAATTGCGTTGAGCAGGGCGGTTGATGGCAATCACCAGCACTCCGCCCAATTGTTCTACCTCTAAATCCATACTCAGTACGCCGCGCTTACTTGCTTCTTGCCCCATTGACGATCGGAATATAACAGTGCGATAAAACTTAGTCAACAAATGCGTTGACAAAAATTTCATTAATTGAGATTATTTCTCTGCATAACGTAAGCGAACTTGCATTTAGTGCGCACTGGCTAGTTTTTGTTGGGAGGTATATGTCATTTATTTTCGCCGATATCGTTGTTGCGCAGTCAAAGATTCAGCCAAGCGCTACGGCGATTACCTATGGTGAGCGTAATGTGACATGGGGATCACTGCATGAGCGCAGTGAGCAGCTAGCTGTGGTTTTACAGCAAAGTGGTGTGCTGGCGGGAGATCGAGTTGGTCTACTCATGAAGAACACGCCAGAATTTCATGAGGGGTTATTTGCTTGCAATAAAATCGGGGCGATAGCGGTGGGTTTGAATTTTCGACTTAGTGCGCTTGAGCTGTCTGCAATCATCGATGATGCGCAACCGAAAATCGTGGTCGCTGACCAGGATTGCCAGGTTACGTTGGACCATTCGAGCGCTCGGCATGTTTTAGAGCGTGTCATTACACTTGGCTCTGTCTACGAGGACGAGCTTGCGAATGTCAGCGCGGATCCAATTTATGTGCCTGGAAAACCCAACGATCCAATGCTTATTCTGTACAGCTCAGGGACGACTGGTCGCGCCAAAGGCATAACACTCAGCAATACAAACTTTTCTTACATCAAGCCAATGGCCACTGACTTGTACCGTATGAATGAGAACTCGATATATTTGTTGGGTTCGCCGCTGTTCCACATTGGCGGTGTGGCAACTGGTTCGGCGTTAATGACCTTGGGTGGGCGAACGGTTTTGATGCGCGATGCGGATCCACGCAACATTCTTGAGCTCATTGAGCGTGAGCGTGTGACCCATACGTTTTTTGTGCCGGCGGTCATTCAGCGATTGGTGGAGGCCCAGGAACAAGATCAGCGCGACTTATCGAGCTTGGAAATCCTCTCCTATGGTGCCGCTCCAATGACGGAAGTCTTGCTGCGCAGGGCGAGCGAGGTTCTGGGGTGTGGATTTCTGGGTGTTTATGGTATGACCGAAACGTCCGGCACAGTAACGGCTCTGTTCCCCGAGGAGCACGACTGGACCGGTGCGGGCGCGAGGCGTTTACAGTCAGTTGGGCGACCACTTCCGTGGGTGACGATCGCATTAAGGAATCCGGAGACCCGCGAAACTGCTCCGCTTGGAAGCGTTGGTGAAATTTGGATTAAGTCTGAGGCCAACACCTTGGGCTATTTTAATAATCCAGCTGAAACCCAATTGGCGATGCCGGGTGGGGGCTGGTTACGTACCGGCGATGGTGCAGTCCTGGATGAGGACGGCTTTGTGTTTCTCAAAGATCGTATTAAGGACATGATCATCAGCGGCGGCGAGAACGTTTACCCGGCGGAAGTAGAAAACGTCCTGGCTGATCATCCGTGTGTTTTCGACGTTGCTGTGATCGGTGTTCCCGATGAAAAATGGGGCGAAACCGTGAAAGCAGTGATTGTACCTGCAGGAACCGAGGTTCCAGATGCCAGCGAGATTATAGGTTTTGCTCGTGAGCGTCTGGCTCACTATAAATGTCCAAATTCCGTTGAATTTCTAGGCGAGTTGCCCCGCAACGCCACGGGCAAAGTTTTAAAAACCCAATTGCGCCGACTCTACGGCTAGGCGTTATTACGCCAATTCACACGAGTGGCAATTACAGCGCAACACATTTTTCTATTGGAGTAATCTCATGAGAGAAGCGGTCATTGTATCAACGGCACGCACGCCAATTGGCAGAGCGTTCAAAGGTAGTCTCAATAATATCAAATCGCCAACCATGGCGGCTCACGCAATATCTCATGCGGTAGCAAGGGCTGGCGTTGAGCGGGGTGAGATTGAGGATGTCGTCTTGGGCTCGGTGCTCAATGCTGGAACAGCAGGGATGAACGTGGCGCGATTGTCTGCACTCGCTGCTGGCTTGCCAGCTACCTGCGCGGGGCAAACTATCGATAGACAGTGCTCTTCAGGTTTAATGGCTATCTCCATAGCAGCCAAGCAGATCATGGCGGATGGTTTTTCGGTTGTGGTGGCTGGTGGGCAAGATAACATTTCTTCAGTACAAGGGCCCTATTTTGAGTGGGCGCAGCGGCAGCAGGATGAATATGTGGTCGCGGCTCAGGAACATGCCTACATGCCGATGTTGCAGACAGCCGAATATGTTGCCACCAAATACGGAATCACTAGAGAGCAAATGGACGCGTATGGACTGGAGTCGCAGCAAAAGGTAGCGAAGGCACAGCAAGCCGGCTTGTTTGATGGGGAGATTGTTCCCATTACCGCTACTCAGTTGGTGCACGATAAAGCCACTAATACCACCAGTTTTGTCCAGACAACGCTGGAGCAAGATGAAGGTAACAGACCGAGTACTACTCTTGAAGATCTGCAAGTGCTTAAGCCCGTAATTGAAGGAGGCACCATTACCGCAGGCAATGCGTCTCAACTGTCAGATGGTGCTTCTGCATGTGTCCTGATGGACGCCAAGCTGGCGTCGCAGCGGAATATTGAGCCATTGGGGATTTATCGCGGCATGATGGTGGTGGGTAATGAGCCGGAAGAGATGGGTATTGGCCCAGTTTACGCTATACCTAAGCTCCTCAAAAATCACGGTTTAAAGGTTAACGATATTGATCTTTGGGAGTTAAACGAGGCGTTTGCAGTTCAATGTCTCTATTGCCGGGATACGCTGGGTATCGATCCTGAAAAATACAATGTTAACGGTGGCGCCATTTCGATAGGGCATCCCTACGGTATGACAGGCTCGCGGACCACTGGCCATATTTTGATCGAAGGTAAGCGTCGAGGCGCGCGCTATGTTGTGGTGAGTATGTGTGTTGGTGGCGGCATGGGCGCTGCTGCTCTCTTCGAAATCGCCTGAGTGAATCACGATAGCGAGTAATACTTATTCGGCCACCCTGATGCAGGCTAGATGGCGTCAATTAGGGTCTATTTTAGGCGGTACGCTCTTTAGTATGCCGTCTTCGGTTTGATGCTTTAGGGCTTATTGATCGATTTAATGTGCTGTCATCCGTTGTCCTGCAGCGTACTCTGCTGCAAACACTTTGCGGCCAGAAAAAAGTGGATCGCGGACCATATACCTGCAGCAGGTATGACGATTAGCATGGCAGATCGTAGCGAGCCACTTCCCAGTTCAGGAGCTAGTGCGTCACTGATGCCTCCAATCAGCGTTGGGCCAATTCCGAGGCCAATAACATTAATCAGTAGATAGAAGGTAGCTGAAGCCATTGCCCGCATTCTCGGGTCCACCATGCCATGCAGCGTAGCGATGCTTGGGCCGATGTAGCAGGTAATGAGGCCGCCCATCAGCAGGTTTGCGCTTAGTGCAATATAGGGGTCCTCCCGCGTTAAGATGAAGACCATGCACAAGGAGGACACAATAGCGGTGATGCCGGGCAGCCATTGATTCCAGCGCGTGTCGCGAACGCTCAATCGGTCACAGTAATACCCCGCTAGAAACGTACCGATACCACCGCACAGACCGCTGCCCATGGCAAGCCAGACACCGAGTTCTGCGGTACCCATACCAAATTGGCGAATAAAAAAGGGCGCGGACCAGTTCATGGTTCCATAGCCCACCAATGCGGTAAGTCCGCCGGCGATGGATAGATGACGAAAAGCAGTTTGATTCCAGAGTGAGGCGAAAACAGTCGTCAGCGGGATACTGTCACTTGAGACGTTTGTGTTGTCGGACCATCCCCGAGTGGGTTCGGCAATGGTCAGTCTGATGATTAGTGCTAGGAGAACTCCAGGTATACCAACAACCATGAAAGTGGCTCTCCAGCCTAAATACTCATTAAGAATCCCCCCTAAGAGAAAACCGGCCATAATTCCAATGTTGACGCCAACTGAATACGTAGCCATTGCCGTGGCGCGTTGCTCTTTTGGGAATACGTCAGAGATCATTGAATGTGCTGGCGGGCTACCACCGGCTTCACCAAGTCCCACTCCCATCCGAACCAAAAACAGCTGGATGTAGTTAGTCGCTAAGCCGCTCAGTGCCGTCATTAAGCTCCATAGACCGACCGCTAGGGAGATGATTGTCCGTCTGTTACCGGTATCCGCCCAGCGCGCAATCCATACCCCGGCGATAACGTAGAAAAATGCGAACGCGGTACCCGTGAGAAGGCCAAGCTGAGTGTCCGAAAGTAATAGTTCGGCTTTAACCGATTCTTGAAGCATGGAAAGCAGCTGTCTATCAAAGAGGTTTAGCGCATAGGTAAGCGTCATCATCCCGAGAAAATAGCTTCTTACTTTGGCAGATGCATAGACGTTATGAGATTGGCTCATCGGTTGGTTACTGGTAGTTTCCATGCATTGTCTCCTTTGGTTGTTATGTGCTCGACCTGAAGCGGGATGACCATTGTGTCAACAATATTGTTGATATGGAAGCCCTGGTGAAACAGTAGCACTAATTTTTTGAAGAAGTCTCGGCTGTGCTCATTGTTTAGTGGACGATAACGGGAAAAATAATGAAAAAAAGGGAGACGTAAGGCTCGCTTTAACCTTTGTTTCAAAATCTACTGATGAATGCACTTATTACTTCAGGTGACCTTGTGTTACTTCAAATTGGTGGAGGCGGCGGGAGTTTGAGTCTTCGCTTCGCTCGACAGACCTCCGCCTCGCCCGCTGATTTCCAACGTGCCCAACTCGATCGCGTGCTTCTCTATCAATAAGTATAAGAAGTATAAAAGGGGTCTCGAGAGTATCTGATTGCCCAAAGAATAGTCGCGGAACCTGAAACGGCGGAAGATGGCTCGCGCGGTGCCTGTGGTTAGTGCTGGTATTGCTACTCTGGTAGATCTTTCTCGCTCACCTGCGAAACTCAGCACGAACAACGCTACACCAACGAATTCCTCACCGGCGTCCCTGCTGATTGCATGCTGTTGAGCTGGAATCCTTCCCAGCGAAAAGAGCCAATGTTTCAGGTGGTGCTCTGGTCGGTGGTGTCCGGTGTGTCAGGGCGGGGGTGTTCTGGTCCTTTCTCTCAAGGTGATCCAGTATTCGATCGATGACGTCTTGGTTCTCAATGCTGGCGATGAGCCTGACACAACCACCGTAGCGGGGGCAACTTGGAAAGCCCTTGATCATGTAGTTGTCGGCACAAACCTGCGTGTTGCATTGAGTCCACCTATCTCAGGGGGAGTCTCTACCATCGGTGGTGCGCTTGCTCAGGGTCTGCCCGCTGGCCTTGAAGCGGTTATTGGTGTCGATGTTGTCACGCCCCAAGGTGCCGTGATAAAAATTGGGCCAGCGCATTTTGGCGGAGGCCAGTGTGGTGGTCACAGAATGATGGGTGCTGATCTTCTGGGTTTGCTTATTGGTACGAGCGGTATATTTGGCACGATCGTTCGCGCTCACTTACGGCTGGAGCCAATACCACAGGCGATGGCGTTTAGGCCATATGCAGTCTATGACTTGGGTGCTTCGGCGGAACTGATTACGCAGCTGGCACTTTTATCTGGGCGGATTCGCTTGATTGCGATGCCTGTTCGGCGTGAGGCAGATCTCGCTCAAATTCCCACTAAAGAGAAAATTAACACGGCACTCAAGAGTCTTAGCGCTAGCGGTGGAATAGGCTATTTTTCTAGGCGCGCGGGATCATTGGTGCAGTCAGCCTTTGGTCCCCGCCAGATTCGAGACAAGTTCGCCTGTGTTCACGTTATTATCGAAGCCTGTGGCGCCGACGAAGCTAGCCGAGTGGCATCGCAGGTTGATGCGATTGCATTAGATAAAGCTGCGGTCCGAGTTTCCGCTGCATTGCCGGCCATCATGCAGTCTCGCTCGTATTCTTTAAGGGAGATGTTGGGGCCAACGGGACAGCGCTGGGTTCCTATACATGCTATCGGGCCGCTATCTAAGTTGAGTATTTACGCATCGGCTACTGTCAAATTCTTCAAAAATAAGCAAAGTCAGTTTGAGGCGAATGATATTGAAACCTCTTGGTTAATCTTGGCTTGGCCTGGGAAGTGTGCGGTGTTAGAGCCGATGTTTATGTGGCCCGCGCCGTTACTCCCCGCACATAAGCATGCGGGCGATATTTTTGATCAAAACAATGCGGAGTGGACAGACGTGTCATTAAAGCGGACCGAATTAGTTGCGCAATATCGCGCTGAGCTAGTGTCTGAACTTGATGCGGTGGGTGCTCTGCATGCGCAGTTAGGCAAAAGTTACCCCTACAGATCTCGCTTGGCTGAGCCAGTAGCCGATTTAGTCGTTGCAATTAAAACCCATCTAGATCCGGCTCACTTGGCATCGCCAGATAACTTAGGATTCAAATGATTATGCGCCGTGGGTTTGTAGTCAATCGCGACAACCGCTTTATACACTGGCGTGCGATGGGAGCAGGCCCTGTTGTTGTGTTGCTACGTGAGTCTCCGCGTTCGCCCACATCATTAATCCCGCTGATGACCGCGCTCAGCCAAGATTATTGCTGTATAGCGTTTGAAACCCCGGGATATGGCGCTAGCGATCCTCCGGCCGACCGCTTTCTACCGATCTCCGATTTCTCCGACAGTTTACTTGAGGCCATTACGGCACTGGGTATTGATACGTTCCATCTTTATGGATCGCATACTGGCGCTTCGTGAACCAGATCGCGTTACCTCATTGCTTCTGGACGGCCTGGCTATTTTTTCGGAGGAGGAACAGCAACATCTACTGAGCAAATACCTGGCACCACAAGCTGCAGGGTGAGACGGTAGTCACTTAATGCGGATCTGGAGCCGTATCCGAGATCAGGCGTTATTCTTTTCTTTTTACGAGCGTTCATCGACATCACGGCTAGTTCCTCCAAACCAGAATTTATCGTTCATGCTTCGAACCTGCTTGGGGTTTTTGGAGGCTGGAGATCCTTACCGTGACGGGTATCAGGCCGCCATTGCTTTTCATGCGAGACAGAAGCTTGCCGCGCTATCTGTACCGGCTTGTTTGCATGTTGTGGAGCATGATCTGCTCACTAGCCATTTGTCACGTGCCGAAGGCGTGAGTGCTGCGCTGGAAATTGAGGAGAGGCCTTTACGCCCAGATGTCTGGCTTGCACAGACCAAGCATTGGCTCGCGCAGAGAAGTCCCGCATTTAAAACTGCGGCAAGTCTTCCTCAGGCGGTTAAGCGACGTTTTATCGATATGGATGGTGGTCCAGTATTTCTAACGGCTGGATCTGGAGAGGGCCTACTTGTCCGTGCGGCTTCACCTGGTATTCGATCCGCTGGCATGTACGGCCCACCACCCGATTCTGGTTCAACGATGTGGTTTGTTGATGCCCCCAAGTTTGGCAGCAATGCAAACAGCGACTTTGATACTGCGCGGCTAAGCGAAACATTGTCATGTGATATTAAATTTGAGTACCCAGGCGCATCTAATTTTCAGTGTGGCGATGCTGGTTGTGATGGCAGTTTCTTGATAAAAAGTTGATTTGCAGTGCGCGATAGTCTCTTTTTTGAACCTCGGTGTGATTATAGTAGCCCCATATATTCTGCAGGGAATGAGGACATCGACGCGCTGTCCGCCGGCCATCTAACGTTGCTTAAAGCGGTGCTTTCACCTCTTTTAACGCTGGACAGCAACCATCACTGAGCGGTTGATTAACGCGTCAAGAAGGGTGGCAGCGATGTCTCTTATTAAGTTGTTGGATCGACGCTATTTTCTGAGGGGATTACCCTGCCCAAGCACACCGAAATTCATGGTCCCCAAACCCAGCCGCGAAACCTGCAGGCCACTTTTTCCTAACTGAACTGGTGCGAGCATGGAGCGTGTGTCCCTGTATTTACAATAACAAAGGCAGACCAAGCGGATTACATAGTTACCAACACCGGCCACCGGGTGAAAGGCTGTTAAGTGGGCAAGGTAGTTCAGGCCAGGCCACCGATGACCATGTCTGCATAGATGCGACCTATTTTGCTCGCGGAAATATCTGCTTTTTTTGGTTTGAACCAACGGTTTGTCCAGCCCACCATACCAATAATGCCGTAGGCGACGACCTTGGCATTACCAACATCCTGAAAACAACCGGTCTTATAGCCCTCCTGGATAATGTCAATCACCGCCCCCTCGTACTCACGGTTGACCCGCCGCATGTAGTTCGCCCACTCCGAACGTGTGTCCTTGATTTCGTCCAGATCCTCTCGAATGTAAATGTAGAGAATAGGGTAGTTGCGGGCATAAGACTCCATGAGCTCGACAATCAATTGCCGCAATTTAGCGGAGGGCAATTCCTTACTCGCGGCAATTGCCTGTGCCATCGCCACGTTGGCGTCTGAAACTTCACGAATCAGCTCGTCGAACAGCTGCTCTTTGCTCGATATATAGTAGTAAAGCGAAGCGCGATCAATGCTTAACTCCTTGGCGACAGCACTGACGGTCGTTCCACTGAAACCTTTGCGATTAAATACACGCGCAGCAGCCTCGTAGATTTCCTCGCGCCGCTTTTCGTACTTGGGAGCCTGGTATGCCTTGGCTGCCGCGCGCCGGCGTCCTATCCCGCTGGACTTATTCTTCATTTCTATCGCCTCTGATAAGCTGCCTTGCTTTAGTTTTTTACGACTGGTTACCACCACGCTAGCAGGACGCGGCGCGCCAATCACAGGAGAGAAGCCCTTGTTAATTTCAACATATGTGTGGAAAATGTCAGCCTCACTCACAGGAGGCAGCTCAGGCCAAATAAGTAACGGCCACAACGATATGTAGAAGTCCCGTTTGCTCATCATTTCGATGGGACTGCCTGCAAGGTATCTGAATGCAGCGGCGTGACCCGTTTGAGCAGCTTGCTCGCGGTGGGAAGTTAGCACAATAGACGGGGCCAAACCATGAACCGACAAATCATTGATCTATCGATTTTCTTTGAAAACGATGTGATTTCCGACCCGCCTGGATACCAGCCAAAAATCCATTACATTGATCATAAAGACTCCCTGCCTGAAATCACCGGATTTTTCCCTGGCTTGGCAGCGGCTGACCTCCCGGATGGAGAAGGCTGGGCGATCGAGAAAGTCGAGCTCATCACGCACAACGGCACGCACCTTGACTCGCCTTACCATTTTGCTTCCACCATGGACCACGGTGAGCGAGCTATTACTATCGATGAGGTGCCGCTCGATTGGTGCTACCAGCCGGGTGTAAAGCTGGACTTCCGTCATTTCCCGGATGGTTACGTCGTGACTGCTGCAGATGTTGCAGAGGAGCTCCAACGGATCGAGCACGACGTTCAACCGTTGGAAATTGTACTGATCAACACTCGCGCAGGGCAACGCTACGGTGAGGATGATTATGTCTCCTCGGGATGCGGCATGGGCTATGAAGCAACAATGTACCTGCTGGAGCGTGGGGTACGGGTAACCGGTACCGACGGCTGGAGTTGGGATGCACCCTTTGTCCACACGGGTAAGCGCTATGAGGAAACCGGCGACGCCGGTCTGATCTGGGAGGGACACAAAGCCGGAAGGGACATTGGGTACTGCCATTTGGAAAAATTACACAATCTGGAAGTACTCCCCGCCAGTGGATTTGAGGTTTCCTGTTTCCCCTGTAAGATTCGGGGCGCGTCGGCAGGATGGACCCGCGCTGTTGCAATCATCAATGGGTAGTGCCAACGGCGGCGGTGTTGCCCCACTAGAGAAGGCAGCCACCCTGGTCTTGTTACGAGACGCTCCCGGGGGTTTTGAGGTTCTGCTCCTGAAACGTCATGAAAAAAGCGGCGTTGCGCCTGGCGCTCTGGTTTTCCCCGGCGGCCGAGTAGATCTTATGGATGACGAACCCGAGTTGGCTCCACAGCTCGTCAGGGCGCTCGCATCCGGTGGGCCGGCGACTCTGCAGGTAACGGCAATCCGCGAGACTTTCGAAGAATGTGCGATTTTGCTGGCGCGCGAAGTGGAGCAGACGGAAATGGTGAGCGCAACTCGAGCGGAGGAGCTGGAGCATTACCGCGGCCTGCTTCAGGGAGGAGATATCTCTCTTGCCCAGTTTCTGTCGAGGGAAAACCTGCTACTGGCCTGCGACAAGCTGATTCATTACGCCAACTGGGTCACGCCTGACTTTATGCCAAGGCGATTTGATACACATTTCTTTCTGGCTGTCGCCCCGCCGGAGCAACTGGCTATCGAGGACGGCCATGAATCGATTTCTGTCAACGGGCTGCGGCCTGCCAAGGCCCTTGAACTCATAGACAGCGGGCACTTTACGGCGTTGTTACCTACCATCTGTAATTTGCACCGCATGAGCCTGTGCAAGAATGTTGCGCAGGTTATCAGCGACGCGCTCGACAGATCGGTGATTCCGGTCACGCCACGACTCGACAAGGAGACATCAGGTCTTTTTCTGCGTATTCCCACTAACGTCGGCTATAGGTTGTGTGAACAGAAAATAGAAAAATCGCCTGTTTATGCTTTCGGTCCTCCGGCAACATATAGCACCTGTCCGGAAACGAAACACGACTGCTTAGCCACAAAAAACGAGATGGCGTGGGCGATATCCTCCGGATTGCCCACGCGGCCAACGGCGATCTCTGCAATCATTGAACGCTCCATATCCTCAATAGTGACACCGGCGTTTTCGGCAGTCTTGCGCGTTAAGCCCGTGACCAAAAAGCCCGGCGCTACCGAGTTTACCGTGACCCCTAACGCCGCAGCTCAAGCGCCAGGGTTTTGATCAGGCCTTGAATCCCGGCTTTTGCCGACGCATAGTTCGCGCCACCAAACAGCCCCAGGGCAGCAGTGCTAGAGATATTCACTATGCGCCCCAAGCCACTGTTGCGCATTGCTGGCACAACCGCTCTGGACATCAGGAATGTCCTGCGCAGATTCACATCGATCATCAGGTTCCATTCGGACAGGCTCATTTTCTGGGCTACACGAGGGCGCATCAGACCGGCATTGTTGATAAGTACTAGGGCGGGGCTCAGAGCGTCGTTAACCTTCGCACCGCTGCAGTAAAGGGATCCTCATCGGCCACGTCAGCGTGCACGGCGGTCGTCAGCCGACCGAGCGACCTGATCGCGGCCAATGTGTCTGCACAGGCGGCCAGATCGATATCCAGTTCTGTGGTCATGCTATCTTCAGCTCGCGAAGCGGAGTTACTTTTAAAGACTGAGCGTCTCTACCCAGACACAAGATTTAAAAACCCAACGCCATTTGTCAACGGACATATTGGCGAAGTGGGTGCCGGCAGGGCCCATGGGCGGAGGCGAAGACCACTCCGGCCCCATCAGGAAACTCATCTACTCTCGGGGCTAGTTTCGTCCAGGGGCCAGTCGGCACTATTGCCAAGCTTGGCCAGTATATCGGCAGAATGTTCCCCCAGACGCGGTGGCTGACGTCGCAACCCCTGCGCCTTGCGGTCCAGTGGACTGCGCAGTAGTGGTTGGCCACCCTGTGCGCCGAGGGGGTCAAGGAACAGATTGCGTTCTTGCACAACATCCAGCTGCAGTGCCTCGTGCAGGTCGTTGACTGGTCCGACCGACAGGCCGTTCGATGCCAGGACCTGCAGCCAGTAGCTGGCGTCATGCTCGGCGAAGCGCTGTTGCAGTAGAGCATCGAGTGCATCACGGTGCTCAATTCGCCCGGCCATGGTCGAGAAGCGCGGGTCATCAACCAGTTGCTCCATACCTAGGGTAGAGCAAAGCCGGACAAACTGCGGTTCACTTGCAGTTGCCAACATGAACGATCCCTCACGCGCTTCATACACCCGATAGGGCACGGCACTGGGTGCTCCCGAGCCCAACTTCTGTGGGAGTATACTTGTAGCGAGATAGCTCTGGACCTGATGGCTCATCATGTTGATTGCCGTATCCGTGAGGCATTGGGATACATGCCGGAATTCGGTGCGGCTCTCGTTATTTCGCAGCGCCGCCATTATGGCCATGCAAGACCACATAGCGGTGCTCATATCGAGAATCGACGGTGCGATGCGGACATCCGCCTCTCCCGGGTTACCGGTAAAGCTCATCATTCCGGAAACCGCTTGCACAAGCGCATCATAGCCAGGCATGGCTGACCCCAGGGGACCATCGCCAAAAGCGGAAATCGAGCACAGCACTGCGTCGCCATTTAGCGTCTGGATTTGCGCTGGCGACAAGTCCAGTCTGGCAGCGACGCCCGGTGGGAAGCTCTCGATAATGACGTCTGCCGCGCCAATGAGTTGCTTGAGCCGGATCATATCTTGCGCTGCTTTAAAATCGAGCAGCACGCTGCGCTTATTCCGGTTCATCGCAATAAAAACGGTGGACTCGCCATCAACCCGCGGCGACAGTGCGCGGGTGTCATCGCCAGATGGAGACCGCTCCACTTTGATGATATCTGCGCCCATATCACCGAGCAGCATAGCCGCAAACGGACCTGCGATATTGGTGCTGAGGTCGATAACTTTCAGCCCTGTGTAGGTTTCTGTCAGCATTGGCTGGCTATCAAGTCATCGTTGGCGTCGGTCTGGCGGCGGTCGGGGGTCCACAGCACGTCGGTTGTTATCGTCACTTGGGTTTGCGTAACGCCGGCAAGCGCGCGCAGGGTATCGGCAATGTAGTGCTTTATAGCCGGATAGTGTACGCAGGCAGTATCAGTCAGGCACAACTCAACCGCCACCGAGGACTGCGAAATCGTGATGGATTCCACCAACCCCATACTCACAATATTGGTAGGCTCCCCCAGTGCTATTGCACAGGGCTCCGGTATTGTTGCCAGCATGGACAGAACATCTGAGCGCGTAAGGCCATCAGTACTCATCGCAGAGCGCTCCAGGGTGGTGGGGTGCCCGCTGCACGCAGCGCGCTGAATGGGTCTCCACTGATAGCGCACAACAGATCAGCCTCATCAATATTGTGCAGTGCGAGCGCATTGCCGGACAAAATCAGCCTCTTATCTTCCGCTGTGATCTGACGTATGCCATATTTTTCCCGCAGTTTGTCTGAAAACTGAAAGTCCCTGAAGGCCTCAAGCAGTGGCGCCGGATGTCCAAGGTTGTTGCCGCTGGCAAATAACAGCCGCTGCGCGCCACACTGCGTAATTAAGGTGCCGAGAATCTTGGTGAATACCGCGGGTTTGATCAGGATAAACTGAAACGTTGTTTCCAGAGTAAGGTACAAATTAGTGTGTTTTTTCAGCAGTTCCACAGTCTGGTCCAGAAAGGCAATACCGCCATGCACCATCTCGAACTGAATGTCGGGAAATAGCCCCATCGGTGAATCGAGATCATCAATGGCGAAAGCCGAGGCCGGAGCGGGTGCCAAGTGCAGCGCTTTATGTATCGCGACATGTTTGATACCTAGGTCGCGGGCGGCCTCAAGCAGTGGAATTGCAAAATCATGGCTGTCGAGCCGCCAGCCCTCGCCGATACCGTCATAAAAAAATGCGGGATACAGTTTGAGACCGTCGATTTGTAGCTCGCGGACCTGTTGCTCCAGGATGGCGATGGCATCATCAGCCGAGGGCGTATCGATGGTGCCATAGAACAAAACACGGTCGGGAAAACGATCGCGAAAAGCGGCGCCTTTTTGCGGATCTGTAATAAACCGTTTGCCAAAACCTAGGTTGGGCAGCGAGTGTATTATGCCCAGGTCGACGGGTGACTCGACAAACTCGGCGCGGGCCAGGGTGTCGAAAGATACATCAGTGAAGAATTCCTCATCGCGCAATATGTAGTCCGAGTGAGAGGCGTCGACGGACATCTTGTGTGCGGCGTGCACAGCCTCAATTTGCTGGGTGGCATCAGGGTTCTGATTGGCCGGTGACATATCCCATGGGTGGATAACGGCATCCACTACCGCATGACCGTCAATCACGTTTTTTTGATCCTGGGTCGTTGTAACGAGGGCTGCGCTTTTCGAGGGCAGCATCGATACCCTCCTTGAGATCACGGGTGCGAGTCAGCGCGGCGACACTCCAGAAACTGGCATTCATCACGCTGTTGAGATCCATATGCCAACTGTTACGCAACTGCTGCTTGGTTGCCTCGATGGCCAGCTTGGGGTTGCGGGCTATTCTTTCGGCCAGGGTGACGGCCTCAGCA
>Ga0233426_10001210_pt1 | contig 24375 bp, 26 predicted proteins | sample SI_118_April2016_6_FD_179875 | JGI IMG/M metagenome (GOLD analysis project Ga0233426, IMG submission 179875) | Seawater microbial communities from Saanich Inlet, British Columbia, Canada - SI_118_April2016_10_MG | ecosystem: Environmental > Aquatic > Marine > Inlet | place: Canada: British...
AAAATAAATAAAATAAATAAAATAAAAAAAATTAATAAATCAAATTTAATATATATATAATTATATTATGATATCGGGTAATGACTATAAAGGACTTTATGAATGTGGATATTTAGATGCGAATTTACAGAATGCGGAAGATATGAACTTGGTCTGTATTAAAGATAAAAATAAGGGTGAACATAAATTATGTACATCGGATTACGGGAAAATTTATGATAATATTGCTTACAATAGTCAGTTTTTATCTATTAAAAGGGGTACGAATGCTGGTTACGGAATAAAACCATATAATTCGGGAAATGTAACGAATAAAGAAATATCCGAAATAACCGGGGATACAGTCGAAGGTTATACCAATTACCAGGGTATGAATAATTCATTCGTCGTGACTCCGGGACCAGGTGAAGTCAATACCGAAGAAAGATGCGGGGAAGGATTTACTTACGATGGATCCAAATGTATTCAGGTATGCACCAATTGTAAATACAGGGACGGAATGAAATCACAAGAATTTAATAAATCCGATAAATGTTTCCCGGAAGGAGTATATAATGGAGTCAGTAAAGATGGTTCAAGGAGATGCTCTTGTGGTAAAGATAATCAATACTGTTCGGATAAATTCTTGGATAGTTTCTATCCTGCCGGAGGATTTATTAAAGACATAAAAAATTTAAATTTAAACGATTTATTTGATATTAGAAATTTATAAGATTTATTTAAGATTTATCTGTGATTCACCATTCTTGTTCCAGAGCTTCCATACATTCTGCAAGATCTTCCTCCATAACCTTTTTCCTCATTTTATCTCTCCCCTTATCTTTCTCCATGATTTCCTCTAGCTTTTCCTTTACAACATCGCAGAGACATTCTGTGAAGTTGGTGAAACTTTCCTTCTCAGAGAAAGAAGAGATTGAAATCTTGATCATCTTTTCTTCTTCTGTCGGTTCTTCTCCCACGAATGAGCTCCTCTCACCTTGGACATTTTCCAAGAAATCTGTCCTATCTCTCGGTTCAAATGTATCAATCTTCAAGAATGAACGATTGCACTTATCAATATCTTGCTCGGAGATAGATTCATCCATAAATCCCGTTGCCTGACTTTTCAGTTCCCTCACACCCGATCCACCCGATCCGATGAGAAGTGGGATCAGATGCTGTGGAAATGTCGCGTAGATGTTGTAGAACATCTTCCTCTGTGGCTTCTTGAACGAATCCTGGTACTTGTTGAGATGAAGCATGATGAACTTGAACATTTCATCAGATTCGCATTCAATTGTCGCCAACACAACCTCCTTCTTATCCTTGTTCATCGCTCTCGATAACTTCACAAAGATCTTGCCAGGGTTCTTCTCCTTGTTATCGTGATCATCGCCGAGAGATTCTTGATAGGTCTTGAAAGATCTCCACGCAGGCGTGATTACCATCTTCTTGAGTGAGGGAAGTTTTCGCATCCTTTCATTCTCCTTACAAGTCTTCGCCGATGGTCCAATGATGGAGGGGATGTCGTCGGGGATGAACTTCGACAACTCAACCTTTCGGGAGACAGCGGGCACGACATTCTCTCCGCGGACTTGTTCGGTGACCGAAGATGACATCTTTTCTTTCTTTCTTTCTTTTCTGTCTTTCTCTCTTTCTTTCTCTCTTTCTTTCTTTTAATATTAAATCTTGAATCAAACAATCAAATTTATTTCTAAGATTAAAATATTTACCATTTTATAAAGATGGAAGATACAATGAAAAGGAAACTATATTTATGTTTCTTAAATTTTCTGATATTTATCAACAATATGTACATGTTGGCAGAACGCATCTGGTCCCCAGATGATGATGATAATGATGATAATGATGACGGTGATAGAAAGAATATTTCATATGGATTAATTACAATACAGACAATAATATTCGTGGTATTTTTGGGGTTTAATTTAATAGGTGAAATAGCCGATCATATCAATTGGACAACCGGTGCTAATCTGGCAATATCGGGCGGTATTCTATTCGTTTATGAATTAATGTTTTCGGTTAGATCCCGTAAAGGTGAATCACCGAATTATAATTTTTTTTCACCGTGGTATAGTAATTATCAATTTAATACAGATTCGCCTTCACCTTTCACATTAGATTCAATGAGATTATTTAAATTATCATATTTAATACTTATAATTATCGGTATAATATTTTCAGAAAATAAAACTTCATCAATGTTAATAATAATCGCATTCGGTTTCGGTTTTCAATTATTAAATAATGCAATACTATATTTATTAAGTGAGAAAGAAATAATTCCCTCGATATTTATATATCTTGATGAATACATGAAAAATAGTAATATAGATGATAAAACTGTAAAGGGTACAATTTTTGAATTTATCGGATTATTTAGGATATTATCTATATTCGCGATATCAATTATAGCAGCCCTTCATTTCAAGGTTGAGGGGAAAATAGTAGAATTCCTTGGAGCATTTACATTAATATTTACACTTACAGTAGTCTGTTGGCAATTATTCATAGGCGATGAATGTATATTAGACCGAACGATGAATAAATATAAACAATCATATACCGATAAACCCGATGAAAGTGCTGGTACTCAAATGATATCCGGATCACTTGGTGAAATAATACAAGCGCAGGGGGGTGCTTTTTTCAATATTGCTATTATAATAATAGTTTTAATTGTAAAGGATAAATAAAAAAGAATCAGTAATAAATACTGGGTACAGACCACGTTTTACCGAGTTGCCAATGTTTTAAAGCATAAGATTTCGGATATTTATCACATGGAAATTTTATAAAACCTTTCCCCTTAATTCTTTTTTTATTTATCGTTCTTTTTTTACTATGGCATTTATTTTTACCCGATTTACGATAGGGTGGATCAACACCCTCGGAATATTCTTCTACGAACGGATAAAAATATTTACTAGGATATATTAAATAATTATCACTTAGATTTATACCACTTCTCAGATAATGAGGTCCTGTCTGAAAATCAACATAAGGACTTGAAAAATCAATACTATTTAAATAACTTTTAGAAAGAAGTCTTTTTAATATCGGAGATTTCGGAATAGCACCGAAAAAAGAATTACTTAAAAAAGACATCCTCTTAAATCTCTGAACTTCATTGCATCCAACGAATTTATATTTTTTATTTAATAAATTGTACATCGGTTTCAATATTTCAAACGTGGTATCAAAGTAAAAACCTCCCTCTCTATACACAATTTCTAAACGCATCAAGTCTGTAATCTGTGCCCATTTAGAATGTAAATAAGGTTTATTATTTTTATCTCTCATTATATGACCGCCTAATTCTTTTTCTTCCCGCATTGGTTTCCCTTGATATTTTTTCGCTTTTTTAATGTATTCATATGTTAATGGAAAATGTTTTTTATTTAATTCTTTATTCCCCCATATTCTAATTTCAAATTGTGGCATATTTTTATTAAAAGATTTTAAGAAATATTTTAAGTAATCGGGTTGTTCTCCACCGATCCAAATTAAATGGACTTTTTTAGGTATAGGTGAAATCCATTCTTTCATGGGTATATAATATGAATTATATATTATATATGAATAGCCTCCAATAATAATTTTTCCATTGTTTCTTTTTCTATTTCTGTTTTACCTCTTAAATTATAGGTTTCTATTAATTTTTCAATATGTTTATCATGATAAGATTTTAAACGATTCGAGAGAACATTCTTTAATTGGATTATATTTATTTCTATTGTTTCTTTATCTTTTTTATCTTTTTTATAGGTCTCTATTTCTAAATTTCCCTCGTAATCTTCTGTCATAATATCCTGTATATCTGACTCAGAAAAATCTTCTTCTATTTCTTGTTTTTTTAATTGAGAATGCAACTCAATTATTTTCTTTTTCAACATATCGTTTTCTTGTTTTAATTTATTATTATTCATATTTTCTAATTGTAATCTATCATAATTATCCCTCAATGTTTTATTTTCAGTTTTTAATTTATCTAATTCATCTTGAACCGAACTATTCATAATAATCTGATCATTTAATTTCTCTATTTCGCATTTCTGTTCTTGTATCTTTTCATCTTTTTCGGGGATAATATTTAATTTACGTTTTAACGACAATATTTCCTCTTGTAAAGAATTAATTCTGCTGTTATTACTTTCAAATGATTCTTTAGAATTCAATAATATATCTGTATCGAAACGATTGACTGGTTTATTATCTAATTCAGATGCCTTCGTATTATTACTATAAGCGTTTCTCGTTAAATCATTCATAGAATTTAAAAAAATATTTTCATTACTATATTTTTTTAAACCGGGTTGTTCCATAGTAATAAAATTTAAAATAATATTAAAAGATATTTTAAACTAATTCAGAATAATTCAGGATAATACAGATTTTAATGTTTCGGTGAAACTTTTATTTTTTTTTCTCTTAACCTTAGCCTTCTTTTTACTTTTTTTCCTTCCTTTATTTTCTTCTACGTACACGATTGGTCTGGTTTCAACCTCCCGGTCTTTATTTTTCTGGAGGGTTCTCTTTTTCTGTTTGTCTAATTTATTACTTAATTCTCTATTTCTTTTCACGTATTTCTGTCTTTCTATTAGATATAATTTTTCTTTTTCTTGCATTCTTAGTAATTGTTCCCTTAATCCCTTTGCACTCTTAGTTATTTTACCTTCTTCCGATTTTATTTCGGATAATAAACTATTATTTCTCTCATTCATGAGCACAAGTTCAGCATATTGCTTGTCTTGTATCTCTTTTTTTCTCTTTAATTTGGAAACTGTGTCTATTAATAATTTCCTCTTCTGATCGACCAATTCACTGTGTCCCGCTTTATATGAGGTTAATTCTGCTAACGATGAATCCATAGTCTTTAATACTAATTCTTTATCTTGTTTTAGTCTGTCTATTCTTATCTGATCAGCCCTTGTTTTTTCTTGTAATTCTCTAAGTCTTTGCTGTACCTTCGATTCCCTTTCTTCTTTCAATTGTTCTTCTTTTTTTCTAGTCGCATCTCGTCCCGCTTCCAATTTCTCTATTTTATCTAATTCTTCTAATTTTTTCTCTTTACCTTCTTCTGTATCCTTAGAATCTTTTATATCTTGTTTTAGTTTTTCTTTTAATTCATCACTTTTCTTTTTATCTTGTTTATTTTTTTCTTCTTTTTCTTTTTCTTCCTGTAATTTCTGTTCTTTTTCCTTATTAATTTTATCTAATTCACCTAATATTTCTCTAATTGCGAGTCTAAATGATCTCTTTTCTAAACTATTTAATTTATTTTTAGTACAGAATACTTCTATAGCGTCATCATTGCCCCTTAAAACTTCAAAATCTTTAAATTCTAGTTTATCCATGCCAATAGGAACCGATCGCATACTTAATGCCTTTTTACCGAATGTTTCAAGGATTATTTTCCATATTCTATTCGGATCTGTATATCCTATACTTTTCCCTGCCAGACCATATTTTTCAAATATTTTATAAATTTTTTTTATTTCACCTCGTAAAGTATAACTAACCGTTCCATAACTCTCTATGTCTTTCTGTTTTTCTAAAATAGCTTTTAATTTTTTTGATACAGATTTATGTTTTTTTAAATATATCTCTATTTCGTCTAATCTACATCTTAGTATTCCATAAGAACAGAATAATTCAACTTTATTGTCTTCTTCACCTCTATTAACGAATAATCCTTTTCCTTTTATATGTGTTGAAATTTCAGAGAATTTATTTCTCCCCTCTTTATCCGAACGTAATTCTCCTAATGTTGCTATTACTTTTACAGAAGTACCTGATCCCGATTCTTTTAATTTTCTAATCATCTCATCTTTCTTTCTCTTTAATTGAGTTAGGGCCCCGAGTTGTTTTTTAAAATCATCTCTAATCTTTCCTGTTTCATTCTGTAATTTACTTACGATAGAATTGATTTCATCTTCATCATCTCCTGCACCTGTAATTAATTGAAACGTACGAATAATATCAATTCCCCTACTTCCCCTGTAATTACGACGATTCCATTTACTAATTAATTCTTCATTAACTTTCAATTGTTTCGTAACATCATCCGAGGATCTATATTTTTCATACACAGATTGAGATAAATCCGCATATTTCTTTTGTATAAATGTTAAAGATTCCAATTCGGGTATATAAGTTTTTAATTGCATATATTCCGATTGAAATTCTGAGGGTATATATGTTTTACCTGTCGTATCAGTTGTAGTATTTCCGTATTCAGATAATATTTGAATAACATCTAATTTAGTATCATTTTTTATTTTTTCTTGTTCTTTATTTACCTCCTTATAAAAATAAGTATCTTTAAAATAAGTATACAGACCATCTACATCTGATATTTTTTTATCGACCTCATCTTTCACAGCTTTTATCCCTAAATCAAGGGTCTTTTTTTTCTCCTCGTATTTTTCTATTTTCTTTTGTATTTTATCTATTTCACCCAGATCTTCTTTTTTAGAAAATTTTCCGTATAAGGATTCAGCCCCTTTACTTAATTTATCCATTATTAATTTAATATAATAATGGATATATTAAAATATTAAAATATTAAAATATTATAATTAAAATCATTATTCTTCTTAATTTTCATAGGTTCTGATTAATATTACATATTTAAACCTAGTCGTCATCATCATCAACATGGAATATTCCATCTATATTTAAACCTTCACTCACGAACATTCCTTTATAGTTGCCACGACGATCTCTGATCTCTCTTCCCAATTTTTCTACGGCCCGATCTAATATATAATCCATAGATTGTCCTCCAATATCTATTCCTGTAAATTTCTGATTTAACTCACTCCAGGAAGAAAATTCATCAATTATTCTCTGATTTAACTCACTCAGGGAAGAAAATTCCTTAATTATTCTTAATAATCTTACAAAATTTTCAACAATTACTCGATAATAACGACATATTATAGCGAAATCTAACATCTCTCCGTATAGATTTTTGGTTGCATGTTGTTTAAATAGTTTACTACCCTCTTCTGTCTTCATAATATTATCTTTAATATTCTCAATTTGTTGTAAAGCTTCAATCTTAGCTCCACCTGATAAATGTTTTCCCATATTATCGGGGATACAGAATTTATCGATTTTTCTCTCGTCTATTTTAGACTTATAATCGTTTAATTCACTAGGCAAAACAATCCCGTAATTGGAACATACACCTATTAAATCACTTTCAAATTTAGAAATCTCTGTTTTTATTATTCGTTCATATTGATCTTTTTCTGCCCTTAATTTACCGATTTCTGAATTTACACCATCTGAACTATCAGAGGATCCCCCAGTTGAAACAGGTATAGACGCTTGGGCTTGTGCTTGGGCCTGCTGTGCTTGGGCCCGCTGTGCTTGGGCCTGCTGTGCCTGGGCCTGCTGTGCTTGGGCCTGCTGTGCTTGAACATCTGTCATTATATTATTTGAATTATAATTATTTTATATTTTAATTCTATTCTCAATAATCTTCCATATTTCTAAATTATCTTTTAACTCTATGAAAATTTCCATACCCTTAATTTTTTCATATTGCGGATTAAAATGAACACTATCTCCTTTAATTGGGAAAACTATTTCTAAACGACTTTTTAATGTTTTACTAAAACAGATAATTTCTTTATCTTTTAAAAATATTAACTCTTTTTCTTTAGTTAATACGTGTAAATTACCCGATATTTTTAATAGTTTTTCAAATAATTTTTTATTCTTTTCGTTATTTTCACCCAGTTTTTCTAAGAAATCTTCTTTAACGAATTCATCTTTAATACATTCCTTATTGCATCTTATATTTTCAATATTCTTAATTATAGATTCATAAGTTTCATTTAATTCTAATAAACAATTAAAAGAGCTTCTCTCCAAAACGTCAATAGAACTATTTATCTTAATACGTTGTTCATTTATTAATTCCCTGTGTTTCGTATAAGATTCTATATTATTTCTTAAAGAATCAATATTATGAGAAATATTATTTAGAAGATCTTCTAATTCATAATTCTGATAAATAAGCCAATTATTATCTTTATCTAATATATTTATCTCAATTAATGATAATAATAATTCCGTTCCCAGAATACAACCATACCCACTTAATCCCATATTAGAAACGAATACAACTAATTTATCATTAATGATTTCCCATTCTATATTTTTCTTTCCCACTATCCCAGATGTATTGGACACAAATATACCATACTTAATATTCGTATGTTCTAAATCTCTAATGAATTTAGTAATCTGTTCTCTATTTACATTATATTCATAACTCTTGAATTCATATAATATCTGACCAACGGGGGTTTCAAATGCTCTGCAGTCAGCATTATATCCTTCCTGAGAAACATCTATAAAACTCCATTGAGGATATTGTTTATTTAATAATGATCTACAGAGATCTTCTGATAATTGTCCCTTCCTCGATGAGTTCGTTTTAATGTGGAGGAGATCGTTTAATTTATTTTCAATTCCAAGGATCTTTTCATTCTGATAATCGGTTGATTCTTCAACGATATCTTTTATAGGATCAATATAACTATGACAATTCATATTCACTTCACTCATGTGAATACTTTTTAATCCTATACTTATACTTGTCCTTAAAATATCATCAATTCTTTTATCATCTATATTTTTTAAATACTCGATATCTTCTTCATTATGAATCGTAATATTTAGATTCATGCTATTTATGTATAATTATATATTGACGTAAATTTTAAATATAAAATAAGAAATTTTAAAATAAACAATTGGGGCAAACAACTCCTAAATTATTCACATTATTCTGACCCCCCCTATCAAGGGGGACCAAGTATTTTAATTTATAATAATCTAAATCTTGCATCATAATATAATTCTGACAACGGGCACATCTGTTTCCCTGTTTCTGGCATAGCATACTCTTTATATCTGCGTTCGGATTTAATGAATTATATAATTGCGCATTCGAATCTTGGGCATTGAAGTTATAAAGAGGCTGTCTACTTGTATCATAAATATTTTTAAATAATTTATACATAAATTCAGTCTGAAAATTAAACATATAAATTATGAAGAGATATACTGCTACGGAACCTCCTAAATAATAATGATATCTTTCTTCTATATATTCTGGTTTATATTTATAAAGGGCATAGTAAACACATAAGACTACAACCAAGAATATTAAACTATTCATTATAATTATAACTCATAAAACATTTATCATAAAAATATTTAGGAATAGAGCATTGTCTAAATGTATGCGTATCTAAACTATACATTCCTATATTATGGAAAATATTCATATCACCACTAGTTACGAGTGTTAAGTTCTTGTTACACTCTTCATATTTTTCTCGTAAATTAACAATATTACTTAAACTATCGAAATACATATTAGTTAAATACGATGATCCAATTATCAACGCATAAAGGAAACACTTTAAACGGGAGTTCACTTTAATTAAATATCTATTGAGATCATTTATTTCTCTAGTATTCCCGGTTGCCCTTAAATTGGTTTTCAGGACGATTCGGTAATCTTTATCATTTAAATTATATTCTTTTATATCACTACGACAGAGTGGGCAACTATTCTTTCCATTATTAAACCAATCTTGAATACAGGGATTACAGAAAAAATGTTTACAATCAAGAGTTATTTTTTCTTCTTCTGATATTTCGGTAAAACAGATTGTGCAATTATTAGAACTGCTTGTTGGACTAATAGAATCCAATGGATCTTCCATTCTTTATTATTTATATTAATTAAATTATTTTCTATATTATAAATGGAAGCGATTACGAATTTATTGATGGGTGGTTTCATTTATTTTATGGATCGGAGGGGTGGATAGTGGCCCACTTAATGACTCCGTAGAGCTGTTTTTAAATCTGGAAATGCATAATCAATGAATGGGTAATTATTTTTATTTTTATAAAGCGGAGATATCCAAATAGTCGTCCATTTTCTTTCTTTCGCTGTTTTTAAATTCACCAATAAATCGTCAAAAAAAACATATTCATTATTATCATTATATTCTCTAAGAATATCTTTTTCTAATGCTATCGCTGAATTTATATCTGGTTTCATTGATGGAATATTATCCCTTGAATAAATCTTTTTAAATCTTTTAGACAATTTCATTCTCTGTAAAATAATATCAGCATGACCGAATGTAGCATTCGTATAAATGTATTTAGGATAGGGACAATAATATAATAATGCCGATAAATCTTTATCTTCTTTAATATTATCATAGACCAATGGTCTATTGTGCATATAAATTGTATCATCCATATCAAACAGATAAATTTTCATTATAATATTTCATTTAAAAAAATAGAAATATAAACCACTTAAAATTATTTCAAGTATTTACTATAACTTACAAATGACATCTACCAATGAACCTATGCTCAATGAAGAGGAAAATCGTTACGTTATCTTCCCTATTAAACACGATGGTTTCTGGGAAATGTATAAAAAGGCCGAAGCTAATTTCTGGACCGCCGAAGAATTAGATTTATCGAAAGATCTTGTAGACTGGAACAAACTAAACGGAAATGAACAGTTTTTTATAAAGAATATTTTAGCATTTTTCGCAGCATCTGATGGAATTGTCAATGAAAATTTAGTGGAGAGATTCTGTCAAGAAGTGAAGATCCTGGAAGCGAAATTCTTTTATGGTTTTCAGATCGCAATGGAAAATATTCATTCTGAAACTTATTCCCTCCTTATTGACACATATATCAAGGATCCTGGGGAAAAAGTAAAATCCCTAAATGCGATTGAATATATTCCCAGTATTAAGAAAAAAGCAGATTGGGCGTTGAAATGGATAAATGATAAGAATAGTCCATTCTGTAATCGTATAATTGGTTTCGCGGCTGTGGAGGGTATTTTCTTTTCGGGTGCATTCTGTTCTATCTTCTGGTTAAAGAAGAGAGGTCTTATGCCTGGTCTGTGTCATAGTAATGAATTAATATCGCGAGACGAAGGATTACATACAGAGTTCGCAGTCCTGATGTACAAGAATCTAAAAAATAAACCAGAACCATCTGTTATTTATGAAATTATTAAGGAAGCAGTAATTATTGAAAAAGAATTCATTACAGAATCATTTTCTTGCGAATTACTGGGGATGAATAAGAATCTAATGAGTAAATATATTGAATATGTCGCGGATAGACTTTTACTAATGTTCGGTTTAGAAAAAGTTTATAATAGTGAAAATCCATTTGATTGGATGGAATTAATTTCGGTACAAGGTAAGACTAATTTCTTCGAAAAGAGAGTAGGAGAATATTCCAATAAGGCTAATCCGAATGTTGATCAGGAACAGAATGAAATTGGTTTCGATTCCGACTTTTAATTATTTTGAACCACAATTTTTATATCATCCTCCACAAGTATCACATTTACCTTCATAAATAACAGAAGAACCCAAGAGTAAACCAACGAAAAGACCCAGCAATAATTGTTTATTCTTAGATAGAACAGAAGGAACATTAGATCCCCCGAAATAAGTGAAGAGCAACAATAATCCAATTATTGTATTAATACGCATATCGATGATCATTTATATTATAAATTATTTTTTATTTTCTTTACTTCTGCTAAAATGTTTTTCAATATTCGTTTTAGATTTAGATCCCCCATTTTCAGATTTTTTCTTTTTAGTAGATGAATAACTAAATTTACGTGTTTCTTCATTAAAATGTAAATTTTTAATACATTTAATATCGTACTCCTCCTGGCAATAATCTATTTCGGATGATCTATTTAGAGAACCACTATTAAATAAATTTAAAACCAATCTCTTTAATTGTTTTTCTTCATTATCATTTAATTCTAATCTTATCATTTCTTTCTTTATAAAGAAATGAATCCGGTTCAACCTGGAACCTTTATCTAGTTTCAACCACGATAATTTAAAACGATTATCTTTTTCGGTATCTATACCATCTAAAAGTATTTCCATACCCGTTTTGGGATTTACTTCCATATATATTAATTACTCATATCTTCTTTAAATGAATGGGGATAAGATTTCAATTAAATTAAATATTAATTACATTATAATGCTATTTTTCGTAACATTACCTAACGGTTCAATAATTGATATTGATCTTGATTCAACCGATAAAGTAGAAAATATTATCCGTATAATGGATGAAAGTGATAAAATACAGAGTTTAGGTTTAATAGATCACTTTCATCTGTGGTTTCAATCTGATAGTGGGAGCCGGGTAAACTTAATGGAAGATTTAAATAAAACTATTGGAGATTGTGGTATTACCTTAGAATCTAAAATATACATGCAGACCAAACCTACGACTCTTTTAGAGATTGCGATGAATATAAGTAAATCGAGATCAATTGATCATTTAACTCCTGATTTTGAAAATGAGGCAGAAAAAATACAAAAAAGATTCCGAGGAAACAGAGAAAGAAAAGAATTAATGGAACAATATCCCGATACATTTAATAAAAAAACTAAAGGATGGGTTACTATGCGAGGATATTTTAGTGGGAGTTGGGCACGTAAAAATAAACATTTTATTTATGGAAATCCTGGTGGCCGACCGCCGGGTGAAATCGCATATTCCACCGGGAAGAAAGTAAAGAAAGTAAAAGGCGCGAGTTTTTTAATAGATACAGACATTAAAACACACGAGGATGCAGTATTACAACTTTTAAGAAATGTGAATGATGAATACTATGATGATGCAGAAACACATATATCCCCTGGAGTTAATATACAGTTTTTAGTCGATAATTTACCTTACAGAGTTATTACTACCAAATACCCTTTATTTGAAAAAGAAGAAGATAGGGTAATGTTTAATCAAAAATTAAATCAAAAATTTAAAGCAAGTTACCCAGATAAAAAAACAAAGGGTTGGATTACCATAAAGGGTGCGTGTGCTTATCCAGGTAATATGGGACCCCTTTCTGGTCTTAGAAACGAACCGGTTCAACATTCAGAAAGAAAAGAAATTGTAAAAGAACTAGGTTTAATAGCATACGTTGATAGAAATGCCCGAGATAGAATTTACCGAGATAATACGGAGTGGTGGCCTCTGGACCAAACGAAGGATCCAAATGAAATGCTATTAAATACTATAACCAAATCTCATAGTAATACACATATATCTCCGGGAGTTGATATATTTTTATTAACGCAGTTCATGGGGGGGGTGATATTTGAAAATAAAGAAGATGAAAAACAATATTTGGGAATAGGGGGCATACCATATGATTTAGAAGAGTGGGATGAAGAAACCTCCGAGTCATCCGGGTCTTGGGATGAAGACTCGGATGAAGAAGTCGGTCCGAAAGAGCGCGCTGCCAAGGAGAGAGAGCGCGCCGCTAAGGAGAGAGCAAGGGAACTCTCGGAGAGAGAGTTGGCGGAGAGCCATTATTTTCATTACTCTACGTTCAAGAGAGAGGGTAGAGCAGGTATGACACCATTTTCAAAATTAATGCGTAGTAAAAAGAATAAACCTAAAAAAGAAAAACCTAAAAAGAAAAAACAGACCCAGAAAAAAGAAAAGAAAAAAGAAAAGAAAAAGAAGAAAAAATAAATATCCATTACATTATACTATGAATCCCGAATATGAATTAGATGAAGATAAACTAAAATTAGTTTGTATTAATTTTAGCGATGAGATAGTTGGAGATAATGAATTCTTGATGAATGAAGATGTTACCATTTTTAACAGTAGTATCCTTCAATTAAATAAATCCGATGATTTATTAATAGCAAGTAGAGGATGGTACGGAAATATCAGGAGTTGGGACGGTATAAATTTCGTCATTATGTCATTATTTACGAAAGATTTTAAAAAGAAAAAACAGAAAATCCTGGGAATAGACACGAAATCCCTTAAAGACAAGAAAATTAAATTTAAAGAATTTAAGGCGAATCAACGAGAAATTATACCCCACGGAGATAAATTATTAAAAGGACCAGAGGATCCACGTTTATTTTATCTAAATGATGAAATTTATATTCTCATTAACGATTTAACGGATTCATCCAAGAGACATATGTTCACGGGTAAAGTAGATTTAAAAACTCTCGAATACTCAGAACCAATTGAATTATGTGAATCTTTATCTACAAGATTTGAGAAGAACTGGGGTCCATTTATCCATGAAAATAAATTACACATGGTTTACGATATTAATCCTTTAAAGATATTTGAATTAGAGGACGATTTTAAATGTAAATTAAAGTTTGATATTAAAAATGAAATATTAAATCAATTTACAGAAAGCTTCCCCGATTTACATTTTCATATCAGAAACTCCACGAATTTAATACATCTTAAAGATGATGAATATTTAGGTTTGGGTCACGGAGTTTTAGATTATAAGGGGCACGAGGATATTAATAAATACCTGATTCCTCTGTTCGGTAAATCTAAATATTCTGATTCAGATAAAGATTATTTTAATAGATTTTTTAAACTTTATACTGGTTTCTTTTACAAGTTAGATATGAATAAACAAGAAATAACTTATATGTCACCATTTTTCCAATTACCCAATAAAGAATCTAAGCAAGAATTAATATTCTTTCCTACGAGCATATCACTGGATTCTGACAATTATGTTAATATTTCATATAATGTAGGGGATAATCGCTCTTACTTCGTGAAATTACATCTGGATATAATTAATATTTCGTTATATAATAAAGAAAATATTGAATTTTTAGTTAATCTTAATATTAATTTAAATTATTACACCGAATTAATAAGAAATATTAGAAAATTATTAGGATTTTCTACGAAAAAAAAAGAATATTATAAATTCGGAGATGTAAATAAAATATTTTCTTCAAGTGGTAAAATTAAGAAAAAAACGAGAAGGAAGACGAGTGAAAAGAAAAATAAAAAAAAGAAGAAAGACCGAAAAACACGGATTAATCGTATAAAAAAGAAAAAATTAATTTATTTTCACATGGATGGATGCGATTGGTGTAAAAAGTTTGAACCCGTGTGGTCTAAGTTAAAAAAGAGTGTTAAAGATGTTAAATATATGAAAATCAATGGTCCTAAAAACGAAACAATGAAAGATAAATATGGTGTTCGGACTTATCCCTCATTAGTTAAAATAGACGAAGATTCACACGAATTATTTTCGGAGGAAAGAACACTTAAAAACATAAAAGACTTTTTAAAATAATGATGATGAAATACTTCTTTAATACAATTGAATTGTTCTCCTTTGTTTACCTGCTTTACCCGAAAAACTAAATACAAGACTAACGATACTAATTATTTATTTTACAGCACATGTATTTAAATTACAATATAAATATGCGAAATTTAAAAATAAATATACATAATAGTATTAATGTCTAAATACAATATTTATATAATATGTAAGAATGAGGAAATATTCATAGAAAAATGTAAAGTTATTAATTCTAAATATAAAAACAAGATCTGTCATATCCAATGGGTACCCGCAGAATATCTTAAATTAACACAATGTAATAAGAGAGTTCTAAAAGATCTCAATACAAGATATAATACTCAGAAAAAAAAAATACTTGCTAAATTAGGCACAATCGGGGCTCACAGAAAAGCACTACTCGCGATATACATGAACAAAACCAATAATAATATTATCCTGGAACAAGACGCAGAATTTTCTCATAAATTACCCACTCCACCGAATGAATCTTGTTATCTAGGTGGATGGATTATACCCCCGCAAATTACCAAGGCAGGTATAATTATACCAGACGTAAAACCTAGGGGTGGACTAAATACAATAGAATATGGTAAATTCAATGTTTTAATGGCCCATTCTCTTTTTATAAAAAAACACGAAGAAGCTATGGAACTATTTCAAACAACCATAGATGATAAAATAAAGAATTACGATGTTCATCTCATAGATGAACAATTTTTTAAAAAATATTATTACCCCCCTATATTCGTTCAAGGTTCCCATATATCAGAAATAGATATGGTTAAAAATATCAATGATCAGAGGACTCATTTATATGGTCTTAAAATGAAACCCAAGTCGGGTTCAAAGAAAAAATCAAAAAAAACGAAATCAAAATAATTTAAAAGAAACTTAATTCATAATTACCCCCACCATCCTGTGTAGCCAAGTCTATTAATTTTTTTTCACTATCGTCCTCATCGTCATCATCGTCATCATCGTCGTCATCATCGTCATCATCTTCATCGACTCCATCACCATCAACGCCATCACCGCTATCATCGACGACGACGCCCCCATCGGCATCGTCATCTATATCGGTAGCAGATGCTCCCGATAAAGATTTCTTATCTTTCTTGGATTTACTTTTTTCTATTTTTAATACTGAATCATCTTTTTCACCGTGAACACCCTTAATAAGTTCATCTATATCAACTACTTGTTTTTCAGTTAGAGGTTTTACCGAAATATCACCTCTGTCTGTATATTCTTCATCGGATCCTAATACATCATCTTCTTCACTCGAATCTACGAAATAACGAAATAATCTAGAAATTGGATCAACTGTCTGTACTTTTTCGGGTATATTTCCCTGTAAATCTGCTAATACCAATTGTTTATCTCTAACATTACCCCTTAATTTTTTAAGCATTTCTCTTATATAATCTGTTTCTTTCGTGATCATATTAGGTACAAAAACGGCATTCGAAAATATTTCCGGGATCTTTTCGGGTATTTCTTTCATATTTTTATGATAAATCATTCTACTTAATTTTTCACCATGATCTTCTTCTCCAAGAGAATAAAATGATTTGGGTTTCGTGCTTAAATCTAATAATACATTGGGATATTCTGGTTCATAATGCTGAGATACTCTGTCTAACTCACCTACACAATTTTTTATACTATCATCTATTTCTCTACAATCTTTCTGTAATCCCAAGACTCTCGGATAAAGTTCATCTGATCTGGAAGAAATTAATCCTTCCAATTGTTGCATCTGATTTCCTAAATCAAGTACAGAAGAATTACATTTCACTAGATCACCGTAATCAAATGATAATTCCTCATCTGGTAAAGAGAATAAAGTATCATAATCTGGAGCATTCCTCCACTGTTCTAAAACCTTGGAAACCTTTTTTTTAAAAAGGGGTGCGTTATTTCCCCTGACAATCATATCTCCCATAAGTTTATCTTGTATCTGTGTCAAGATATTTAACATATTCAAGCCGTTTTCACCGCATATTTTTTTAAGTTGATCTTCATATGTTACCATAGTTATATGGTCTCCGCCTATACTTCTCATCTTTACAGATTTATTGGGACATAGTTCACCATCGCAACTCATCATCATAAAATCTTGGCAATTATTACAATCGAAATGAGTATCCATTATTATATTATAAACTTAATATTTTATTTCAATAAACCCACTCTTTTAATATATTGAGGAAATTCTTCATCAATGATATATTTTTTTAATACGGAAGATGAACCATGGACCGAAATACTCTTGAATAATTGTGTGGGAGATTTTTTACTTCTATCTTCATTTTTCTTATCATAAAAACTATTAGCATCAACTCCTTCCTTTAATCTTTCTTTCCCCCCGGGATGTTCATTAAACCACTTGGGCATTATTTTATGGACCCATTTTTTACCGTTATATTCAAATATGATTAAATTTCTTTTTTTTAATACTTGTTCTAGTGTAAAAGATTTATAATCTTTTTTATCTTTTTCATGTTTAACAGTTTTACCGCCCCCCTGTTTTAGAGATAATTTTTCTATCCTTGGTTTTTTAGATTTTAATTTACCCAATATATCAGTCGCCATATCGAGAGATCCCTCTATCCAACATTGATGTCTACTAAAGGCTTCATTGCACAGATAAATTTCTTTATCATCCAATGGTTTCAATAATTTTTTATATGTTTCGTCCATTGGAAATTTCGTCCTCCACATATGAACACCCGCCCTCCAGAAAAATGTCTTGTATTTAAGCGGTTTCGGTGGTTTTATTTTAAATAATTTATAAATTTCTTGATGAAGTTTTTCGGTCAATACCTTTTCACCTAATTGATTCCAATTGTTCCACATTTCAGCTGTATAAAAATCACTATAAGATATCATTATAATACCATTTTCTACACTAATTGGTATTATATGACGAATATAATTATCAGTTATAGTTCTATTTAAATTATGAAACCAGGGTTTTCCAGATTTATCAAGGGGGTATTTCGCATAAATCCGTACTAAAGGGATAGGTTTCACGGAATGTAAAAAATCACATTCCTTGAAAATATCCATCTTTCTTAGATCCAGATAAGGTATGGCAGAAACAATTTTCAGTCCCCTTAAAGTATCTTCTTTACCATCTCTGTCAATCTTGATTTTTTTATCTTGGAGATCTTTTAATAATGTATTTTTCATTATTTTTACTTTTTCAGATTCTTCTAAAATATACTCCAACTTAGTAATTATCTGAGATAATCCACCATTAAGAATATAATAAGAAACATCCTCTAAAAGATCTTCTTTAAACATTTCTAATGCCGAATATGCATTTAATTTAAGGAATTCAGCATCATAACCGAACATTTCTTGGAGTTTCTTAGATTCTTCGTATCCATAAATTTCAACGCAATACTGAAAAAGAGTTATTTTTTCAAGATGGTTTTTTGAATATTTGGATTTCTCTTTTAAAAGTTTTTTTAATTTATTATTTAAATCATATTTTATCTTTTTATTGTGGTGGTAATTATCAATTATTTTCGGTAATTCAATAACTTTATCCCCGAATCCCAGTTTTTTTATTAGAGATAAGAACTTCAGATGCTTGGATGAAAATCTAGCAGCACCCATCTCTAATGGAATTTCATCCATTTTTTCGGTTCTAATCCTACCTCCCAATTCAGAAGATCCCTCAACTAATAAAATATCTTTATATTTATCATCTTGAATTAGATTATAAGCCAAGAATAATCCAGATATACCACCACCAACAATTATTATATCATGTATGTGCATTATTAATATTATTAATAAAATAATCAATAATATTAATATAAATTATTCTTTTTCGCTAATCTGTGACCGTGATAACCTGCGACAACGAAACCAGTTATAATCTGAGAAATTAATAAACCTTTAATAGCATCTTCATACTTTTTAAATTTATCTTGATAATGTAAAGCATATGCCAAATAAGCAATTAAAGATAAAATAGGACCGACGAAAATATGCATTGTATTTACCCATTTATGTCCACTGAATAAAGATTCCACAACCATTTATATATTTTTATATATATAAAATATTATAATGAAATTTATAGTTTCATCCGATACAGGTTCAGGTGAAAAAGAACAATATTTAGTGGCGGACTCTATGCTAAGATTAACTAAAAGAAACCCAATTGACTCTATATTACTTTTAGGTGATAATATTTATGAAGACGGTGTTTCTTCAATTGAAGATCCACAATTTAAAACTAAATTCGAAGATCCTTATAGAAAAATAAATAAAAAATTTTATATGTGTCTAGGTAATCACGATTATGGTAATTCATATTTTACCATAAAAAAAGGAAGAGAAAATTATCAGGTTCAATACTCTAAATTATCTGATAAATGGCATATGCCTTCTAAATATTATTCTTTTAAAAGAGGTCCTTGTGAATTCTTTTTCTTAGACACTAATTTCGAATTTATGAATGAAATGGATATTATGAAACAATATAACGAAATGCTCCGAAAAATAAAAAATAGCAAGAGTAAATGGAATATTGTATGTGGTCATCACACATGGAGATGCGTGGGTGGACACGGTAACGCCGAGAAAAGACATGAAATATTTATGAATGATTTATTAAAACAAGGTGCCAGAATAGATTTATATATGTGTGGGCACGATCATTGTAAAAATTTAATACTTAAAAAAAATCCTTACAGGAATCAAGAAATACCGGTAGTAGTTATCGGTACAGGGGGTAAATCGTATCCTAAAGAATTTTTAAATTTAGATAATATGAAAAAGGATGAATCCGAATTATTATTTCATTCACCTAACTTGGGTTCTATATTATTGGATGCCAGTAAGCAAAAATTAAAATTAAGTTTTTTAAATGAAAAATTAGAAGAAGAAATGGTTCACCAGATAGGAAAGAATAAAAAATCTAAAAAGAAATCCAATAAAAAGAAAAAAAAATCTAAATAAAATTTATCGAACATTCCCAGAAATATCTATGATAATAAGGTTCAATGTGTAAATCATAATCTCTTGATACAATATTATAATTATGTAATTTATGACTTTCTTTCGGAAAAATTAATTTTAATAATTCTTCAATAGTATATTCTGTATTTTCTTTATGAAATGATAAACCATTCATATTTTTAATATACCCCGAAAGTTCTTTTAATGAAGGAGTATGATTATATTCGGTTGACCACCTCCAATTAACACACTCCTTGAAATAATAATGAGAAGTCCAAATTAGAGAAGCTAAATAATCATCGCAGATATCTTTTTTATAATTATTTTTTAATTTCTGTTCTTCCGGCCATAATAATATTGGTAAATTATTAAACATTTCCTTAGTCATCTCGTGTTCATTGCTATCTTGAAATTTACTCATTTCAAAATTATGAATATTTTCTATCGTTAACTCTTTATCTGATAAAAATTTATGGAACTCATTATATATATAACCATATCTTGAATAAGCTATTTTATATTGTTTATTTCTTATTCTCTTTCTTTTTTCTAAAAATGAATCTTCTTTTAAAGATAATTCTGTAATAAATTCCTTAAAGAAAGTTAAATGAATACAATTTTCAAGTCTCGTATCGATCAATCTAAAATAACCACAATATCTTTCTTGAAGATTTTTATATGTTTCCATTAAATAATCGTAACCGTTATATCTTAGACTTAGAGAATGAATGTGATTAATAAAATCATTACCCAGGAGAAAACACATAAAAATATAATCATTCAGTATAATTTCTTTATCTGCTGTCACTCCTATATCTTTTACAATGAAGTCTTTTAACTTGTCAATATTTAAGTAAATATATTCACTGTCTGTATCTTCTATATTATATTCGGTTCTCTCTCTTAATAGAAAAATATTATCTCTCTGAGAAACAATTGATAGCATAATTAAATCAGCATCTAAGCCGTAGATAACACTATTCTCTAAATCATTCGTTTTAATATATTGTAAAATTTTGTGCTCTCCTTCACCTCTTTCAGTTGTATCTGAAATAATTATCTTTAATTTATCGTATTTCAAAGTTTTTAATCGTTGGTTCAATTTATCCATGAATTTTGTTCCAGGACTAATTGCGTTCGTATCCCATACTTTGTTTTCATAAATAGATTTATATCTTCTCATTCTCTGCTGCTTCATTTTTCCTTTCGGAGGAATACCATCAACGGCAATATATAGAAGATCTTCTACATTCGTATATTGAACTAATTCATCGATTTTAGAAATAATGTTACATAACATTATTTCTTCATCCGATTCTCCGCTACAACACGGATGAATCGCACAATTTAAATCAAGAAATAATGATTGCGTAGATTTTAATTTATTTTTAATAAGAATAGAATCTTGATATTCTTGAACAAGAGTCTTAAAATAAAACGGAATACCCATATTAAATTATAGTATTAAATTATCTTTAATTTCTAAATATATAATATATATGTCCCGAACGGATGATTTAGTTGAAGAACTATTAACTATTGAGGATTCATATCATGCGAAAGAAAGAAGACATAAAAAGATTCCCAAAAAAGAAATCGTTTTCTCGGCAACCGATAAAGACAAAGCTGTATCAATTATTATGAAATTGATAAAAGACCATAAACTAAACGTTGAAGAAATTAAAGAAAAAATAGATAAACAAGTAAAGTGGGATAAGTTCTGGAGAATAAATGAATTACTAGACGATATACAATCCCAGAGACTTGAGGAGGCATATAAAAGATTATCATTCGCTAAATCTACCAATAAAAGATTAGGTAAACATAGTAATGTTGAATTAAGGGAACATGAACTCATAGAAGATATTTTATCAAATATGACCAATGATAAAGTAAAATCGGGGAAAAAGAAAAAACGTAAATCTAAAAAGAAAAAAAGAAAAACTAGGAAAAAAACTAGGAAAAAAACTGGTAGAAAAACTAGGAGGAAAACTAAAAAGAAACATATACGTTCTAAAAAACGAAAAGGAAATAAAATAATCTAATAACTCGTTGATACCTTCTGAATATATTCATTCACTTTTTTTTCTTTTTCTTCGATAATATTTTCCAAGCATTTCAAATAAACATCTTTTTCTATATTTTTCAATATTAAATTTAATAATTCATTGATTACATTTATTTCTTCACTTTTCCAGAAATCTTTTAAGTTATCTATAATTGGATTCGTTTCCGCAACTTCTTTATCATTCTTACCTTCTATAATAGATATATAATGGGATATTGTATGATGTATAGTTGTATTATCATCATAGACTTCTAATAATAATTGTAGACCCTTCTTACATTCTTCATAATAAATATTGAAATCTTTTATAGGGTACCATTCTATACTCTTAATTAATGGATGGTAAATATTATGGAGGTCCTCTCTACAATCCCCGTATAAAGATCTTACTAAACCTTGTCCGTATGATGGTTCATTGAAATATATTGAATTATCCGAAACCGATATTTTAGTGTTTTTTTCTTTAAATTGTAATAATATTAATTTAAGAATACAACAGAGGGGTTCAAGGATAAGATTTTTCCGAGTATTTTTATTCTGATAATACGTCATCATGTTGTTATATAAATACATTCCGGATACTTTATACATACTATAAAATCTATGTTTAAATTAATCTTTATAATCTTAATAATCTTTATAATTATTGACACCTAGCAATTACAGGTTTCTCCAGCCCCGATTCTCCGAGTGCGACTTGAAGCGGAATGCTGCTGGCATTCGGGTGGGTAACTGGTTGACTTTGTTGTATTTGTCCCTGAAGTAATTTTATCTCTTTAGAAAATTTCGTATTTAAATAATCCATATTTTCATTATAAAATTGTTTAACTTTACTTTTTACAGTTTCTTTATTAGTGTTTATCTTTTTAAATAATAATCCATTTTTCAATGTAAATCCGTCACCCCCCGTGTTATTATTAACCATGTAATTATCAGTATTATATATTTCTCTTGATACAATACTGTCTTCACCCTTGACGTGATTCCATATAAGTCTATGAATTTCTGAACCTTTAACTAAAAAAACCATTTTAAATTTTGTTTCTTCGTAGATTCCATCTGGTAAGTTGGTAAAAGTATCACCCATATTATAATAATATAAATAAATTAAATCCCGAATTAATTAAGTATTAATTAAGTATTAATTAAGTATCAATTAAGTATCAATTAGGTATTAATTCATTAAAAATGCATATATATAATCATCTAAGAATATCTTAAGTCTTAATATATCATTATCATTATGAGTCGAGTGAAAATGTGCTGTCCCGGATCCCCCTATTTGTTTAGTGATTGCTTTATTAGAAGATCTTTTAAATCTTGAATCACTTATCTTCGTTCTTTTTTTTCTCGTTGTATCATTTTTATTTTTATTGTATCGTGAAAGAGTCTTTCTTTTACCGGACATTTACTTTCTAATATATTATATGTTAGAAAGTAAATCTTTAAAAAGTAAATCTTAAAAGTAAATCTAAAAAAGTAAATCTTTAAGTAAATCTTTAAAATTTATGGATTAAGGGATCCACCAGGTTTTCCTCACCGCGCTTCATATTAGAAAGTCGTTCGTTAAATTCACTTATCCTATTCGCTGGATGTATGGGATCATGCGTCACTCCCTGCTTCTTATTTTTTTTTCAATAAGGGCATTTTTAATCTTTCCCTTGATTTCTTAAAGTTTTATCCTTGCCATTATAAATATAAAATATAATGGTATAAATTAAAAATCATAAATATTATTTTATTGAATAATTAACTAGACTGGTTTTCCGTGATCGCCTCCGCAATGTCGGCTAATCCTTTTATAATTCCGTTGTGTCCCTCTTGTGCTCCTTCTAAGATAGCAGCGAGTGCCAGAGCCTCCCCATCTGCCGCCGTCGTCGCTGGCAGGAGAGGCGGTGCCCCCGTCGTCGCCGCCAGAGCCACCGCATCTCCCACCTGAGATCCATCCCCCCCCGCTGTTGCCCCTGCATCCGCCACCACCGGCAGAGCCGCCGCCTCCGCCGCTGCCACCAGATTCTCCGCCGCTGTCATCTGAACCTCCACCTCATGCGCCGCCGTTGCCACCGCCGCCACCGCATCCGCCGTCGGAGCATCCTCCGCCGCC
>Ga0233426_10001215_pt1 | contig 24307 bp, 20 predicted proteins | sample SI_118_April2016_6_FD_179875 | JGI IMG/M metagenome (GOLD analysis project Ga0233426, IMG submission 179875) | Seawater microbial communities from Saanich Inlet, British Columbia, Canada - SI_118_April2016_10_MG | ecosystem: Environmental > Aquatic > Marine > Inlet | place: Canada: British...
ATTAATCCTAATGTGTCATAACTTTAATGACATTTATTGTAAGAGAATCAAACTCAAATAACAGCAAAGTAAGGAAAAAGAATGTGATAAAACTTTTAACATGATTCAATTTTAGCTTTTCCCCTAAATACAATTTTAATGAATTGTTTAAATATTTATTAACTCGAGTATCAAGTTTCCATAAAATCTATATTCTATCGAAAATTTTTCAAACGATAAATTCCCAAAATAGCTATAAATTTGCTACAGTTAAAGCAACTTTTAAAATATTTTAGAGCAAGAGTCTTCGCGTGTTTTTAAAAAAAATATTACGGATGATACAATTCATTGCGATTTTTATTATCTTACTCTTAATCATTTTCATTCTGACGAATGTCTCTTCAAGGCTAATTGCAATTGATGAAAAGCAAGAATCCAATCAGTATTATTCAATAACAACAAGCTATTTCATTGATAAATCAAATCAAATGAGCGTTGAAAAAGTTAATAGTCAAGACAGGCTACTTTCCCCTATTGATATCAAAAGAATTCCTTTTGATTTAGCAATACAAACATATTGGGTAAAGATTAAAGTAAACAATATCACCGATAATTCACTACCTTTAGTGTTATACGCTGACAATAATATGCTCGATGTTTTCAATGTTTATCAAACCAATAAAACGTATGGTAATAATCAAAACTATATTCATTCAAATTTATTGGATAATGAAGGCAACAGATTACTCAAAGTTTATCCTCATTTAACCTTTAACTTAATGGCGTATCAAACTAAAGAATTCATTTTACAGATTCAAACTCAAGGTCCGCCTAATGTACCTTTAATGGTGATCAGCGATGATGATTTTGCGCAACGGATTTTATATGCTCAAACATTTTATGGCGCATTTATTGGTTTAGTCATATTGATGGCAATGTATAACTTAGTGCTGTTCTTTGCCATTAAAGATAAAGTTTACTTACTTTATATTGGTTATTTACTCAGTGCTTTCTTCGTGTTATCGAGCTTAACTGGCTTTGGTTACCTTATTTTTTCCACAGAAACACAGCTGTTCCTTAATAAGTATCTACTCTTCATTGATTATTATCTGGTGGTATTTTTGTTAGTTTTCACGTTGTTGTTTCTTCGATACGATCAACAAAATAATAAAACGTATAAATTAGGCCTAGTATTAACCGCTTTACTTATTATTTGTTCATTCTTTTCTTTAACACTTGATACGATCACGCAAACAAAATTATTTTTTTCCATCCAGCCTATCTTTTATATATTTGCTTTATACATGTTACTCAGACGGCTTCATCAAGACTTTTCTTGGGCAAAATATTACTTATTATCTTGGGTTCCATTATTAATTGGCGCAGCAATTCAGCCGTTAGTACTACTTAACTATTTAGAATATTCATTTATCACCCGTAACGCCTTTCTTTTCGCCGTGATAATAGAATTAACACTAATGGCATTTGCACTTGCAGAACGCATGAAAAGAAATGAGAAAGACAGGCTAACTGATATCACTTATCACATAAGTAGCGGCATACCGAGAAAGTCGAATATCGAAAGTTTTATTAATCGTTTGCTACAGCAAAAATATAATGACTTTGCTGTAGTCGTTATAAAACCAGAGCATATAGATAAAGTCGCGTTATATATTGATGACACCATGCTCACTGAGTTATTCCAGCAATTGTTTTATAAGTTATCTTCATTGTTTAAATACAACGATACGGTGCTCGCACTCACTGATAAAGGTGAAAAACTTTGTTTTATTAATAACAATTCTTTAATGATAGTGATTGATAATAAACAAAAACAGCAATCGATAGATGAATTTGTTGATGCTATTCAACAAACGGTTTCAGAGAATTTTCAAATTAAATCTTTAAAACTTCCCTTGTCTGCCGTTATAGGAATATCGACATTTTCAAATCAATCCAATAAATGTCATCAACTGATTAATCATGCTCTTTTAGCCTTAAACAGAGCTGAAACCACCCATCAAAAATGGAGTTTTTACCAGCATAAAACCAGTAATGAAAATTCATACTTACTGCAATTAACCAGTGAATTACAATCCGCGCTTGATAATGATCAATTAGAGGTCTTTCATCAGGCTCAAATTGACCTGCGAACACTAAGAGTTTGCAGCAGTGAATGTTTGATTCGTTGGCAACACCCTACACAAGGCTTTATTCCACCTACAGTTTTTATTCCTATCGCGGAAGATATGGGCTTAATAAACCAATTAACATTGTGGGTCATTAAAAAGGCATTATCGCAACAATTGATCTTGTCAAATGAGTATAATTTTAACCATATGGTATCGATTAACATTAGTGGTAAAGACATTGCTTCAAAGCACTTCTTCACTCAAGTTATCGACATAATTGAAGCGTCAACAATTCCAGCAGACAAGTTAATTTTTGAGCTAACCGAATCAGCCTCTTTTACCTACAATGAACAATCGCTCTCATTAATTGAGAAGCTTGTGGAGCTTGGTATCACAATCAGTATTGATGATTTTGGCACTGGTTATTCCTCTATGTCTCAAGTAAGCAACCTACCGTTTCAGGAATTAAAAGTAGACCGGCAATTTGTTGAAAATGTTAATGATGATAAAAAACGTAAAATTATTGCTGAAACCACTGTAAAAATGGCTAAAGGTCTTGGGCTAGAAGTTGTCGCCGAAGGCATTAACAGTCAAGCTGACGAAGATACATTAAGAGATTTTGGTTGCGATATCGGCCAAGGGTATTTTTATGCTAAACCTATGTCTATTGATGACTACATTAGTTGGTTAGAAAATTTAGATAACGGTCGCATCAAGCAACCTGTTCAAGGTGAGTTTATCCCTGCTAAGAAATAAATGTTAAACATTTAAAATAAAAAACGCATCAATGATGCGTTTTTTATATAGAGTAATTAGGTAACCTTTTTTATGCGTTACGTCTTTTAGCTACCGCATCATTTAATTGCGCTAATAACTTCTCTGTATCCGACCAACCAATACAGGCATCGGTAATTGATTGACCATAGGTTGCAACTTTACCATCAACCAAATCTTGACGCCCTTCAACTAAGTGACTTTCAACCATAACGCCAAATATATTATTATCACCTGAAGCTATTTGTTCACTTACGTCATCACTCACTTTCAATTGGTTTTCAAACTTCTTACTTGAATTACCATGACTAAAATCAATCATAATTTTTGTATTTAATTTGGAAGCGGCTAATTGTTCAGTAACTTGTTTAACACTTTCAGCGACATAATTAGGCGTTTTACCGCCGCGGAGAATAATGTGACAATCTTTATTTCCGGTAGTTTGAACAATGGCTGAATGGCCGAATTTAGTAACTGACAAAAAGTGATGTGGAGCACTTGCTGAACCGATAGCATCAATCGCGATTTTAATTGTGCCGTCAGTACCATTTTTAAAGCCAACAGGACAAGACAAACCTGATGATAACTCACGATGCACTTGGCTTTCTGTCGTTCGCGCGCCAATAGCGCCCCAGCACATCAAATCACCAATATATTGTGGCGTGATCATATCTAAAAACTCACCAGCGGTCGGTAAGCCCATGTCATTCAGATCTGCTAATAGTTTACGCCCGATGCGTAACCCGTCATTTAAATTAAAGCTATTGTCCATATAAGGGTCGTTAATTAGTCCCTTCCAGCCTACGGTAGTACGAGGCTTTTCAAAATAAACGCGCATAACAATTTCTAAATTATCTTTATATTTTTCGCGTAATTGAACTAGCATTTCACCATATTCTAACGCTGCTTTAGTGTCATGAATAGAACACGGACCAATAACCACGAGCATTCTGTCATCTTGATTATTAAATATTTTACTGATCGCTGTTCTACCCGAAAAAACTGTTTTAGACGCTTTTTCTGAAGCTGGAAATCGTTCCAATAATGCAATTGGCGGTAATAATTCTTTGATTTTTGCGATACGAACATCGTCATTTTGGTAGGACATAGTTATTTCTCTTTTTCCAGCTACTTATTAATTCATTTAATCTTATATTTACGTCTAGACGCCTAGATGATTAACCCATCACTAATTTAGCAGTGTTATTAGGCTAATACCAACATAAAATAGAGAAAAGACGATATAATAAAGAATATCTTATCCCTCTCCGTTTAAAGGGCTCAGATAAAACTAACAAGGAAACATAATAATGATAAATCCTACATTACCGTTAATCGATTTACATCGACATTTAGATGGTAATATTCGACCGAAAACCATTTGGCAACTTGCTCAAAGTAACCAAATAACCTTACCAACTACTCATTTTGATGACTTTATACCTTACGTACAAATTATTGAGAGTGAATCAAACCTATTAGCTTTTTTGCAAAAACTAGATTGGGGTGTCGCTGTTTTAAAGTCGCTGGATGACTGTAAACGCATTGCCTATGAAAATGTTGAAGATGCCTATAACGCAGGCATAAATTACGCTGAACTAAGATTCTCACCCTATTATATGGCGAAAACTCACCAATTAAATACCAGTGATGTTGTTGCTGCCGTTATTGATGGTACACGCCTAGGTATGAAAGACTTTGATGTAAACGTAAACTTAATTGGCATCTTAAGCAGAACGTTTGGTGTTGAAAAGTGCCAACATGAATTAGACGCGATACTAAACCACAGACAAGAGATTACTGCTGTTGATTTAGCTGGCGATGAATTTAACTTTCCCGGCGAGCTATTTGTTGAACATTTTAATCAAGTTAAAAAAGCCGATTTACAAGTAACTATTCATGCTGGGGAAGCAGCCGGTAGTGACAGTATTTGGCAAGCAATCAAGCAGTTAAATGCTACAAGAATTGGCCATGGTGTTGCTTGTCAGCATGACATTAAACTTATGGATTATATGAGAGAAAACCAAATTGCGATTGAATCTTGTTTAACGTCAAATTATCAAACAGGTACAGTGGAAGACTTGCAGCACCACCCGATCAAAACATTTTTAGAAAACGATTTGTTAGTGTGTTTGAATACCGATGACCCTGCTGTTGAAAATATCGAGTTAAAACATGAGTTTGAACTTGCATCTTCACAGTTAAATTTATCAAATGATCAAATTACCCAATTACAACAAAATGCATTAAAAGCCAGTTTCTTATCTGAAAGTGAAAAACAAACCTTGCTAAAGCAAAAGCAAAGTTGAAATAATATAGGTGTTAAGCGGTTTAATCGCTGAACATCATTTTCACTTTAGAGCAATTAAGAAAACAAATAAAATAAACTAATACTAAACACAAAAAAGGAGAACAAATGACAGAAATATTATTAGCATTATTTGCTGGTGCCGTTGTCGGCATTTTATTTTCGTTAATTAAATTACCATTACCCGCACCACCAGTTTTATCAGGTATAGCAGGAATATTCGGTATTTATTTAGGCGGAATGGGCTATAGCTGGATCATTGAACGATTTTTCAGTTAAAATAGACAGGTAGAATTTCTAAAAACAACTAGAATATAAAATACACATTAACACCATTCAGTAAAACATCCTTGATAGCAGCTTGCACATTTTAATGCGCTGGCTAGAAACTTACTGAGACATAAAAATATAAGTAATTATAAGGTTATATCTCATGGCAACACCTCATATAGAAGCAAAAGAAAACGAATTCGCAAAAACGGTTTTAATGCCGGGCGACCCACTTCGTGCAAAATTTATTGCCGAAAACTTTTTAGACGACGCTAAATGTATTACACGTGTACGAAATATGTTTGGTTACACAGGCACTTATAAAGGTAAACCAATTTCAGTGATGGGCTCAGGTATGGGTATTCCATCAATTTCAATTTATGCGACAGAATTATATAAAGAGTATGGTGTTGAAAATATCATACGTATTGGTTCATGTGGCGCTGTAAGAGATGATATTAAAGTACGTGATGTTATTATTGGTATGGCTGCAAGTACTGATTCAAATGTTAATCGTCAACGATTTAGCAATTTTGACTTTGCCGCTTGTGCTGACTTTTCTCTTTTACAAAAAGTAGTGAATACTGCTGAAAAAATCAATAAAAAAGTTCACGTAGGTAATGTATTTACTGCTGACTTATTTTATACCCCACAGCCTGAAATGTTCAAGAAAATGGAAGATATGGGTATTTTAGCCGTAGAAATGGAAGCGGCTGGTTTGTATGGTGTTGCAGCAGAGCTAGGTAAAAAAGCCTTGGCCGTTTTCACCGTAAGTGATCATATTAAAACAGGTGAACAAACATCTGCTGATGAACGTGAAAATACATTTAAAGACATGATGGAATTAACCTTAGAAAGTATTCTTTAACGTTTAACTTTTTAACGTTTAATTCTAGAAAAAACTGTAATAAAAAAGGTTGGCTAAAGTGCCAACCTTTTTTGTTTTAGAGACGCTTATCTAAATAAAAGCTATTCAAACTAATTAGTAAAAGTCAGCTTTAAATTCAAGTCCCCAAAATACTGGTTCGTTAACATAACCGGTTAAGTTATTGAAATCGATCGCACCTGTTAACTGTTCTTCATCGGTGATATTACGACCAAATGCCGCAACTTCATAATCTGCATCATCGCCAGACCATTGATAACCAACACGAATCCCTCCTTCTAATAAACCATCGCCGATAAATTCTTTTGATTCATATAATAAGAAGTTAACTTGACTTCTATAAGACCAATCGGTATAAACATAAAGTTCACCGTTATCAACTTCTTTAGACCAACGAAGTGCAATGTTGCTAATCCATTCTGGTGACTGAGGTAAAGAGTTACCGTCGATAATAGCTTGACCGTCACCTCGAATAGGATCAGTTACCGTACAGCCACCACCACAAGGTGCTACACCAATAGAGCCATCTTGAAGCTCAGTATTGTTATAACTAACACTACCCGTAAGCACTAAATCAGCGTTAATAAATAATTCACCATCTAATTCAAAGCCATAGCCAACCGCTTTATCAGCATTTAATAAACGGGCTAAGTTACCTTCACCACCTACTGCTGTTAATTGTTGGTCGCTTACTTGATAATAGAAAATAGAGCCGTCTAAACGTGCCATATTATCAGAACTAACCGTTTTAAAACCTGTTTCACCAGACAACACTGTTTCAGAATCAGCGGTGGTGGCATTACCTGAAAATAACAAGTTACGTCCTTGAATACTCGGAGCACGGTAACCACGAGCAACACGCGCATACAGATTAGTTTCATCAGTCCATTTATAGCTTAAACTTAAGTCACCACTGACTTGAGAATCATCAACAGATGATTTTTCACTAAAGCTAGGTGCACCAAAAGGTGATTGAACCAATGTACCATCCCAATCCCTTTCATCGTTTGAATAACGTAAACCACCATTTAAGCTTAATTTATCAGAAAGTTCATAGTCCCAAGAACCAAACACCGCCCATGCGGTAGTTTGCATATTTTGCACCGCAATACCTTTTTGAGCACCATTTGCCAAAGTATCAAAACTTAGGTTATTAATGGTTAAGTCTTCATCGAAGTAGAAAAAACCAAATTGATAATCTAATTGAACTAACTCATTACTTGATACTCTAAACTCTTGAGTAACTTGTTGATGGTCAGGCATTTTAGCGCCAGTTTCTGAAGGGAATGGAATAAAGCCTGGCCCCATATAAGGTAAGAATGAAGCACCATAGCCACCATCAATGTCACCTACAGAAAACATTTCAGCTGACTCATAACCACTAATCGATGTAAAAGTATGATTTCCCATGTCATAAGAAAGGTTTAAACTTGCCCCTGACATTTCAATCGTTTGTTTGTTGCGACTTGCCGCATCTTGATAAACTACTTCACGATCGAACCCTGATACTAAATTATTGGTGCCTGGTTCAATGATATTAGCGCGAAAAACACGAGCATCGGCGTCAGCATCTCTAAAATGATAATTAAAAAGCGCGTTGAATTTATCACTTGGTTCCCACAGTAATTGAATTCGACCCGCTGTTTCACCGTAACCACCTAATTGATCTTTAGCTTCAAAACCAGGCGCTTTGTTATCAATATAATCATCACGATCTTGCTGTAATAAAGAAACACGAGCAGATAACGTATCGGTTAATCCGCCGCCTACCGCTAATCTAAAATCTGTAGAGCCATAACTACCGATACTCGCTGAAACTGACGCATCAAAATCTTGTGTTGGCTTTTTAGATTGAACTTTAATAATACCGGCAGTGGTGTTACGTCCGAATAATGTCCCTTGTGGGCCACGTAATACTTCAACACGCTCAAGATCAAACATCGGCATGCCTTTCGTTAATGAGTTCTCTAAAACTACATCATCATAAACAAGTGAAACTGGTTGAGAAGCAAGTAAATCAAAATCAGTATTACCTAGACCACGAATATAAAAACGTGGAAATGTTCTACCAAATGAAGACTCGATTAATAAACTAGGTACTTTTCCAGATAAAGCGCGAACATCCATACCCGAAGAACCTAAAATTTCTATTTTTTTAGTAGATAATGCCGATACAGCAATTGGCACGTCTTGAACATTTTCTGTTCTTTTACGTGCAGTTACTTGAATAACTTCAATACCGACAACTTATTCTTTAGCTTCTTCAGCAAAAGTCGTTGCTGAATAGCCAAACGCTGTCGACATCAATGCTACTTGCACACTTGTTGCAAGTGTAGTTCGTCCGAACAATTTCATGTAGTTCTCTCCCAAGGACTCATTTAGTTTTAATATATTTTCAGTTAACACTCTAAAGTTAATTACTTTAAACTTAATTATTATAACGAGTGTTTGAATTAAATGACTATTTTTTTAATAATTCTTTATAAAAGCTCGTTCCGAAATCTAGTTTTTCTAACTCAAACATTTCCGCTATTGTTTGCCCTAAATCAGCAAACGTCGAACGTTCTCCTATATCAACAGAAGAAATACCATGATGATAGGCTAACATAGGCACATATTCGCGCGTATGATCATTACCAGGCCACGTTGGGTCACAACCATGATCAGCGGTTAAAAATATAATATCATCGTCTGTCATAGCAGCTAAAATTTCAGGTAATCGTTTATCAAATTCTTCTAATGCTTGAGCGTAGCCAATCGGGTCTCTGCGGTGACCAAAATCTTGGTCAAAATTAACTAAGTTAGTAAAAATCAAACTGTTGTCTTGCGCAGTTTTTAAATAAGAAATGGTTGCATCAACTAAGGCATCAATCCCAGTTGCTTTGGTTTTTTCACTAATCCCCTGATGTGCAAAGATATCAGCAATTTTACCTACGCTTATGACATGTCCACCAGCTTTGGTAAACGTGTCTAATACAGTTGGTGCTGGGGGTAAAACAGAATAATCTCGACGATTTCCTGTTCGAACAAAGTTTTCAGTGTTTTCACCGATAAAAGGTCTAGCTATCACTCGGCCAATATTATAATCATCGAGTAACTCTCTTACAGTTTCACAATATTGATAAAGGTTATCTAAGCCAAAGTGCTCTTCATGAGCAGCTACCTGAAAAACGCTATCAGCAGAGGTATAACAAATAGGTAAACCGGTTTTTATATGTTCAGCACCTAAATTTGCGATAATATCTGTGCCGGATGCATGGCAATTTCCTAAAATCCCCGAAAACCCTGTCGCTTTATTGATCGTTTCTAAAAGATCATTTGGAAAGCTAGGCACCGTTTTATCAAAATATCCCCAATCAAATAGCACCGGAACACCTGTCATTTCCCAATGCCCGCTGGGTGTATCTTTCCCACTACTAATTTCAGCAGCATAACCAAAAGCACCTTTGGCTAAGGTGTAATCTTCAACAGGAAAATTTTCTTTACCTGCAGCTAAACAAGCATCCACCAACCCCATAGAAGCTAAATGAGGAAGTGATATTTTATTTTGGGTTTGATCAAAATAATATTGAGCAATGTGAGCAAAAGTATTCGCAGCAACATCACCAAACTTATCGGCATCTGGAGCATGTCCAATTCCAAAGCTATCCATTACTAAAATTATTGCTCTAGCCACTTTTTACTCCAAATGTTGATTTTATTTAATTTACTTCATGACCAACTAGTCAAGTTATGATAATTTAGCACTTATCAATAAATAGTTATAGCGTAACAATACATTTACTACATATTTGCTACGTTATTATTGAGTAAGGGTTAGCAATTAAATTATACTTACAAAGCTTAACTGTAATTTATTTCATCACTTTTCAATTAATTTTTAGTTCTTTTTAAGGCAACTTGCATTGCAAACAATTAAACCCACAATTATTGCTATAACCGGCGCTTCAGCTTCAGGAAAAACCCTTTTTGCACAAACAATCTATGATGAATTATTAGGTGAGTTTGGTGAGAATAGTATCTCTATTATTAAAGAAGATGCGTATTACCGAGCGCAAGACCATTTGCCTATGGCTGAAAGAGAGCAAACCAATTACGATCATCCTGATGCTTTTGAGCATGAATTATTATCTGAACATTTATCTCAATTACTCAATAATCAACCTATTGAGACGCCTATTTATTGTTATCAAACACATACACGCACAGCTCAAACAACAACATTAAAGCCAACCTCTATCATACTTGTTGAAGGTATTTTACTTTTTTCCAACCATCAATTAAGAGATTGCTTTGATATAAAAGTGTATATGGACACACCATTAGATATCTGTTTAATAAGAAGAATTCAAAGAGATACTGTTGAGCGCGGAAGGAGTATTGAATCTATTACTAATCAATATATTAATACTGTTAGACCTATGTATTATCAACATATTGAACCTGAAAAATCATGGGCAGATTTAGTGATCACCCGTGGTGGTAAAAATAGAATGGCAATTGAAGTACTTAAAGCAAAAATTCGCCAATTAATAAATCTGCATCAACAATAACCCTACTCCACTAACCACAATAATAAAACAAACAAAGAGGTTTTTATGAATTTAGCGGCATTGCATGGAGTGATAGGCATAATAGCATTATTACTCGTCGCCTATTTCTTTTCCAAGAATCGAAAAGCGATCAACTTTAGAACCGTAGGTTTTGCTTTCGTTTTACAATTAGTACTGGGTGCATTTGTACTTTACGTGCCATTTGGCAAAGATGCACTTGGCTCTGTTACTAATGGCGTTCAAGGAGTAATTGATAGTGCTAAAGCAGGCATTGATTTTCTCTTTGGAGGCTTAGGTACAGATGCAATGTTTGACAACGGCGTAGGGTTTGTTTTTGCCATACGTGTGTTACCCGTCATTATTTTCTTTTCTTCACTAATTGCAGTGTTATATCACCTAAATGTTATGCAATGGGTTATTCGTATTATTGGTGGCGGGTTACAAAAACTATTAAAAACTAGCCAACCTGAATCTTTATCGGCAACAGCGAATATATTTGTCGGCCAAACAGAAGCCCCTTTAGTGGTTCGCCCCTACATTGCAAAAATGACGCAATCTGAATTATTTGCTGTCATGGTAGGTGGATTAGCCTCAGTAGCAGGCTCTATTTTAGCCGGTTATGCAGGACTTGGCGTTGAGCTTAAATATTTAATTGCCGCCTCATTTATGGCAGCACCTGGTGGCTTATTAATGGCTAAAATCATTTTACCTGAAACTGAACACGACAAAGTTAATAGCACGAATATCGAAATATCTGAAGATGATGAGAAGCCTGTTAATGTTATTGATGCGGCAGCTTCAGGGGCTGCCTCAGGGTTAAAATTAGCGGTAAATGTTGGTGCTATGCTATTAGCTTTTATTGCAATAATTGCTCTACTTAACACCCTTGTTTCAGGTATAACAGGTGCAATGGGATTTGAAGGAATTACCATTGAATGGATTTTAGGCTATTTATTTGCTCCTTTTGCTTTTCTAATTGGCGTACCTTGGGATGAAATGGTACAAGCAGGTAGCTTTATTGGTCAAAAAGTGGTTGTAAATGAATTTTTTGCCTATGTAAACTTCGTTGAAGTCAAAGACACCCTTAGTCCTGTAACTCAAGCCATTATTACATTCGCTTTATGTGGTTTTGCAAACTTATCTTCAATTGCTATTTTATTGGGCGGTATTGGCTCAATGGCGCCAAATCGTCGCCCTGATATTGCGAGATTAGGTATGAAAGCAATGCTTGCTGCAACACTTGCTAACTTAATGAGTGCTGCTATTGCTGGCGTGTTTATTAGTTTATAACGGGAAATTACTATGTCGTCACAACTTGATATTGCAACACTTGCACTTTCATTAATGGACTTAACCAGTTTAACTAATAAAGAAACTGAGCAAGATATTATTAATCTTTGTTTGCAAGCTCATTCTAAAGAGGGTGATACTGCAGCGATATGTATTTACCCTCGTTTTATTCCCATTGCCAAGAAACAACTTGTTAAACAAAAAAGTACAAACATAAAAATTGCTACGGTGACTAACTTCCCGGACGGAAGTACTGATATTATTCAAGCTGTGAAAGAAACCACTGAAGCGATAAATTTAGGTGCTGATGAAGTCGATGTGGTCTTTCCTTATCAAGCACTCATCAAAGGCGATGAGCAAATTGGTTTTGATTTAGTGCAAGCCTGTAAAAAAGCTTGCGCTAATAACGTTTTATTAAAGGTGATCATTGAGTCAGGCGAATTAAAAACGAATGAATTGATCACGAAAGCCAGTGAAATTGCGATTAATGCTGGGGCTGACTTTATTAAAACATCTACAGGTAAAGTACCTGTGAATGCAACATTACCAGCCGCAGAAACTATGCTAAACGTGATTAAAAATATCAATCCTAATATTGGGTTTAAAGCAGCCGGCGGTGTTAAGAATGTTGATGATGCTGAGAAATATTTATCACTCGTAATGGATACACTAGGTGCATCATGGTTGAATGCTACTCATTTTCGCTTCGGAGCAAGTGGTTTACTCAATAACCTATTGGCGACAATAAACAATAAAGATATCGATGACAAACATGTTTCTGAACATGAGTCTCATTATTAAAACCCAAGGATTAAGCTTTTTAAGCTTGACCTAAAACATAAAAACACTTAACCCAATACATAAATAATATGGCTCAATTATACTTTTACTATTCAACCATGAATGCGGGAAAATCGACGCACTTATTGCAATCTTCATATAACTACCGCGAACGAGGGCTTAATACCGTTTTATATACCGCGTTAATTGATGATAGATTTGCTCAAGGAAAAGTGTCTTCGAGATTGGGTATTAACGCTGAAGCAAAGCTATTTGATCAACACAGCGATATTTTAATCGAGGTTAGTTCTCTTTTAAAAGAAAGCAAAGTTGATTGTGTACTGGTTGATGAAGCACAGTTTTTAACCACTGCTCAAGTAAAACAACTGACTGATATTGTTGACCATTTAAAAATACCTGTTTTAGCTTATGGTATTCGTACAGACTTTTTAGGCCAAACATTTAACGGCAGTGCTGCCTTACTGGCATGGGCTGATAAACTCATTGAGCTTAAAACAATTTGTCATTGTGGTAAAAAAGCTAACTTTGTTATTCGCCGAGATAAAAACGGTAATGCCGTTAAAGGTGGTCAACAAATTGAAGTGGGTGGAAATGAAAAGTATGAATCTCTTTGTCGAACACATTTTAAAGCACTTGTTTGGTAAAAAATAAAAAAAATCATCTACACTTACACTATAAATTTAAAACACAATCAAAAGTACAGGAAGGTACATGTCTGTTTATGCTAGTAGTCATCCGCTTGTAAAACATAAAGTTAGCTTACTTCGTGACGCAAAAATATCCGTAAAATCATTTAGAGAATTAACAAAAGAGCTGGCTGTTTTACTCACCATGAAGCAACTACTCATCTAGCGGTAGAAAACAAACCAATAAGCTGTTGGTCAGGGATGATTTCAGCCCCGATGCTAGCTGATAAGCAACCAACACTGGTACCAATATTACGCGCTGGTCTCGGTATGTTAGATGGCGCCTTATCGATATTACCATGCGCTAAAGTGAGTGTTGTAGGGCTTAAACGTGATGAACAAACTTTACAACCTATCAGTTATTATCAAAATATCGTCAAGGACGTCAGTGAACGACAAGCGATTATTATTGATCCTATGTTAGCCACAGGCGGCACAGCACTTGCCACTATAAACTTATTAAAATCTTCAGGTTGTGCAAATATTATAGCAATATTCCTTGTTGCTGCCCCAGAAGGTATTGAAATATTACAACAAGCTCATCCTGATGTGGACATATATCTAGGAGCAATAGATAAAGAACTAAATGAACAAGGCTACATTTTACCAGGACTGGGTGATGCTGGAGATAAGATTTTTGGCACGCTTTAACATAAAAAGCCTCAGGAAAAAATTTATGATAAGTTTTCTGGAAAACGCTATTAAGGGATTTTCGTTACTCTTAATTTGCATAATGAACTTTCAAAGTTATGCATTGAACAAACCTGAACATCAAGAAATTACTTTTTATACTGAAGTATATCCACCAGCAAATTTTGTTGAAGGTGAAGAATTAAAAGGTATTACCGTTGACACTTTAAAAGCTATTTGGCATGAACTGAAACAACCAGAGCAATATATCAATATTGTACCTTGGGCTAGAGGATATCGAAATACATTAGATCAAACCAATAGTGCATTATTTACTATGTCAAGAACGCCACCAAGAGAACACCTGTTCAAATGGGTTGGTCCTATCTTTAATTCAACGCATGTTCTGATCTCAAAAAAATCCCACAAATTTAAGTTTTCTAAATTAAGCGAAACTTTTAAACATAAAGTTGCCGCTGTTAGAGGTGATATTTCGGAAATATCGCTTAATCAAGTAGGGTTTCCAGAGCACAATATGGCAAAAGTGTCTGAGTTAAAACTTGCTTACAAAATGATGGAAACCGGTCGAGTTGATATGATTGTTGTTACTATTCATGGCTTTCATCATTTAGCCAGACAACTTAATTTTGATATAACCGAATATGAGAATGTTTGGCAAGTTAATAAATATGCAAATTACATTGCCTTTAATATTGAAACGCCTGATAGTTTAATTACCAAATATCAAGAAACCCTTAATAAGTTAAGTCGAGAGCACCTGTTAATTAAACAAAAATACAACTTAGCCATTGAAGAATACTAAATATTTGCTCTACTGTAGATTTGAAAAACCATTCATTTTTTAAGTTATCTAAAGCTTAATTTAAGTTTAAATCTATAAGAACTGATACTTTTGTTATCACATCAAATGGGTGCTACTTTCTTATGAAAAACTAATTATCAGGATACTTCCACTTATTCTACAATCAAAAGTACAACAGTGTACTTTATATCAAATTCTAGCATCATCAAAAAACTGCTCCTCCATAAAACACCAGCACCATTAAAAATCATAATATTAATGCCTTAAAATTAAGCTAGATGTTATTTTCATTAGTGTTACTGATTGGTTTAATCATGCATCTTTATAAGCTAATGTCGATAATAGCTTAGGTTTATCGAACAGTGAAATTTAAACGCTGTTAATTATAAATGTAACTTTAACAATCCCTGTAAAAGTTTATGGTTATGCTAACCGATAAATATGGTCCAAGATTCACCTACTCTTTTATTCTATTCTTTTGAAGAATTCCATTTATTTACCCACCTTCACTGTTATTTTAGTGTCGATGACCACTGTTAATAAAAAGCAAGGCTTTGACATTATTAAGTTTACTGTTCTGTTGCTTTGGTATTACAACGTAGCAGGTTCACCAAAATGATATTTAACAAAACCACTATAGATTTGTATGAAGCAAATCAAGCATGATTAAAGTCCTCAAAATCTTGGTATTGATTATGTTTTAGGAAAAAGATCGGCATCATTAAATTATTTTGATGCACATTGGATAACTCGATTATCAAGTTACCCTGCTTGTCTGATTCAAAATATTAAAATCAAATAAACATCCACATACTTTTTAATCCGCTATAATTCTCTTTCATAAGGTGTTTATATAAATAAAATTCAGCTCTTTTCCCTTACTTAATAATGTTTTATAGTGAAACTAATATTAGAATACATTATTGCAGTAGACTTTATGCTACGAGGAAATATGTCCAATTCTGAACAAAGAAAACAATTATTATTGCTTAATGCCAATGCCGAAAGGTTGGCATATCTTAATAATATTCTTACTCAAGGCACATCATTTAAGATACTTCCAGTATCAAATGTTAGACAAGCAATTAATTTTTTAAAAAATGAATCGATAGATTTTATTGTCAGTAATATCAATTTAGGTAATTTTGATGGTTGGCGTCTAGCGAGAATGGTGCGTTCAGGAGTGCTTAAATGTTCAGCTGAAACGCCATTTGTTATTGTTGCAAATACTTGGTGTGAACATTTAGCCAATACCACAGCTAGAGAATTCGGCATTAATCGACTTATTGCTTTTTCAGAAAGCCAAAAATTACTCGATATTATTAATGAAAACCAGTTAGTAGCATTAGAGGATATGGAAAAATCAAACTTATTAGTCATTGAAGATAATCCCGATACTCTCCATCTGGTCACTAGAATATTGAATAATCGATTTAATATCGACAGTGCTACAGATGGTGAAAGCGGCTATGAGTTATGGCAGAAAAAACAATACGCCCTCGTATTACTTGATGTCATGTTACCAGGAATGTCAGGTAATCAAGTACTTGATAAGATAATGAAACAAAAAAGTTCCCAATCAGTCGTCATTATGACGGCTAATCATACCATGGAGCTTGCAGAAGAACTTATGCTTAATGGAGCTGCAGATTTTGTCACGAAACCATTTAGAGCAGAACAATTACGAAGAGTATGTGAAACAGCGGCTCGTAGAGAAGATTTCATCATAAGTAACAAACAATTTGCAGGTAAAGTAGAATCTCTCAATAAAAGTAAGAGTGAATACAAATTAATTTCTGAACAGCATCAACAATTATTAGATCAATTAGGCAGTGTAATAATAGAGCTAGATGACGATGGTAATATTTGCTTTCTTAATAAAGCATGGGAAAAATATACCGGCTACACTATCGACGAATCGAATAGTTGTTCATTATTCGACTTTATTGAAAAACCAGAAAACCATAATTTATATATTTCCGAAGAATTAAATACTGTTTTAAAAGGTTCAGTTAAGTCACACAATTTCGAATTTCGCCTAAAAAACAAATTCAACGATGTTTTATGGGTTGAGGCTCGTTTTGAAGTAAGTTCCGGTAAAGATCATAAAAGTAGACGAATTTCAGGGACTATTGATAATGTAACTTCTCGAAAAAAAGCTCAAAATGACCTTGAGTATTTAGCAATGCACGACGGGTTAACGGGGTTATTTAATCGCCATTATTTTGAAACCGAATTAAAAAAACTATCCGCTTCAGCATCCAGAGCTAATGGTCCTCATTCGTTACTTTACTTAGATCTGGACCACTTTAAAGTAATTAATGATACCGTTGGGCATCATCAAGGGGATATGGTTCTTAAAAACATCTCTTCACTTATCAATACTCGAATGAGAAAAGCAGACTTTTTAGCTCGAATTGGTGGCGATGAATTTGCATTAATATTACCTTCTACAGATGAGCAAACATCATTAGTATTAGCCAACGAAATATGTCAATTATTGGATAATTATCAATGTACTATCAATGGACAAGTTTTTAAAGTTAGTTGTTCAATTGGTATTGCAGAAATTACAGGCTTGGCACCTCGTTCAGAAGAATATATGAAACAAGCAGACATTGCTTTATATGCGGCAAAGAAACAAGGTAGAAATATTGTACATATTTACGATAAAAACGATGAACATAGTAAAGATTTGCAAGCAAGCCTTGAATGGGTTAGAACGATTCACCAAGCCGTTTTGGATGATAATCTTATTTTACACTTCCAACCTATTGTTGATATCGCAACACGAGAAACGGCTTATTACGAAGCACTAGTTAGATTAGAACTAGATGATCGTATTATTGCCCCTAATGAATTTATCCCCGCTTTAGAACGAGAGGGGGACATGACCCTGTTAGACAGACAAGTGATCAGTAAAGCAATTTATTATCTCGCTAATCATAAAGAACTTAAAAAGATTGCTATTAACCTCTCTGCACAAGGTTTTAGTGATGACCGATTACTGCCCTTAATTAAAGAGAAACTCACTCAATATAGTGTTGATCCAACAAGAATTATTTTTGAATTAACCGAAAGCGCCAGTTTAAATAATATAAATGCTACCCAGCAAATTATTGATAAATTGGCAAAGTTAGGTTGTGGGTTTTCTATTGATGATTTTGGTACCGGCTTTAGTACTTTTAATTACTTAAAACAACTCCCTGCTCAATCTGTCAAAATTGATGGTTCCTTTATTGTCGAATTGACCACAAGCTCTGTCGACTTATCTTTAGTTAAAGCGATCAATGAAGTCGCAACCGCTTTAGGCAAAAAAACAGTTGCAGAATTTGTCGAAAATGAAGAAACCTTAAATATGTTGGCAGAAATTGGTATTACCTATGCGCAAGGATATTATTTAGGAAAACCAAAACCAGTAAGAGAGTTATTTACGTAAAATATATTTCTGTAAGTTCACATCGAAAAATGAGATTAAAATGAAATTATCGTCACAGGGCCAGGAGAATATTAAAAAGGAAATAATCATAAAAAAGGAATGGGACAATGCCGACTTAATTATCGAATATTTGCGTATTCTTGAAGTCGAGTTTGTATTTGGTGTCCCTGGTGGTGCAATAGAGCCTTTATACAATGCGCTAGCAAGAAGAAGTAATAACGGCCCTAAAATTATAGTAGCAAGGCATGAGGCTGGAGCGGCCTTTATGGCTGAAGGCTATGCTAGAGAAACAGGTAAACTTGGCGTTTGCTGTGCTACAACAGGACCTGGTTCTACTAACTTGTTAACGGGTATTGCATCAGCATATGCTGATAATATTCCAATGTTGGTGATAACTGCACAAACCCCTTTACCAAAATTTGGTCGTAATGCGTTACAAGAGTCCTCATGTACCGCAATAGACACCGTCGCCATATTTAGACATTGCACCCGATACAGCACGTTAATTTCACATACCGAACAAATTAATACAAAAATGATATCGGCTATTATGGCCGCTAATCGTACCCCAAATGGGCCTGTTCATATAAGTATTCCATCTGATATATTAAGACAAAACGCATACAGTGAGACGATCATCCCTATAGAACGTATTGTTCAAGATATTACACTGACAGATAACCAAGCAGTGGAAAAACTAACAGAAATGTTATCTAATTCTTGGCGAGTTGCTTTATTTCTTGGTACAGGTTGTGGCCCAGCGATTGATGAAATTTTAATGTTTTCTGATCTTACACATGCTCCACTAGTTACAGGACCTGGTGGAAAAAGATGGCTTGATGGTTTTCATAAAAGAAATAGAGGTGTATATGGTTTTGCCGGCCATCAAAGTGCACAAGAAACAATGGCTGATGAGGATATAGATCTTTTTCTTGCTATCGGAACGCCAATAACAGAATTAGGCACTGGCGGTTGGCAAGAAAATTTGCTGAATGAAAAGCTTGTTCATATAGATTCAACGGATGAGCACTTTTCGCGAACATCAATGGCTCAATTTCATGTTTGTGGTAATTTAAAAGAAATATTTAAACAACTAAATGAAAATATTAAGCAAGGCTTGAAATGGGGACGTTCATGGGGTTCAGTAGATCCAATACAAAAAAAATTCCTTAAAAAGAAAGCTGACTATGCTCCACATGGTTACCAAATTGTTTTAAACGAACCCGAAAAATGCTTTTCAAATGCGACACCTTTAAAACCCCAAAGAATTGTAGCTGAGCTAGCTAGAAATATTCCTATTAACTTTAGACTTCATATTGATGCTGGTAATGCATGGGCATGGTTTACACATTATTTTCATCGAAGAGGCAGTAACGGACATTATCATATTGCTATGGGATTTGGATCTATGGGTTGGGCAATCGGTGCCGCAATTGGTACCTGCTTTGGTAGTAAGCACCCTTCTATTTGTGTGACTGGTGACGGTAGCTATTTAATGGCTGGACAAGAAATAACGGTTGCGCTTCAGCATCAAATCCCTGTTATCTATATCGTATTAAACGACGGAGTACTTGGTATGGTTAAACACGGACAAAAATTGGGTGGTGCGGAAGAAGTAGGCTTTGAATTACCCAACATCAACTATGCAAAAATGGCTGAAGCTATGGGAATACAAGGCATAAGAGTAGAAACTCCTGAACAACTGGTTGAAATAGACTGGCAAAGACTTGGCAGTAAAAAAGCGCCTACCTTGATCGATTTAGTAATTGACGTAAACGAAACACCACCTATGGGACAAAGAGTCAAAGGGTTATCCGATAGTAATGAATCTGCTACTCCAGGAGGATAGATTATGTCTCAAAAGTTAGAAACAGCTATATGGAAAGAAATAACAAATAATGAAAACGAATTCCAAGCAGAGAAATCATTTTGTTATGGTTATGACGTCTACAACGACTTAATCAAAAATGCTAATTGGATAGATTATCTCTATTTGTTAATTAGCGGTACAAAGCCAACAGATGAACAATCAAGTTTATTAGAAAAGTTATCAATAATTTTAGCTAATCCTGGTATTAGGGATCTTAGTGTTAGAGGTGCAATGAATGCTGGTGTTGGCAAAGCACCAACTGCTTCTGTATTAATAGCAGCCTTATCTGTTGGTTCAGGACAATACTCGGGAGCGAGAGAAGTGTCGCTATCAATGCAACTTTGGTTACAAAACTACAATATGCCAATATTCGACCTATCAATAAAATCACCAGAGGAAAAAGACATATGGCCGGAAATTGATCACCTGCCTGGGTTCGATCCACATGCAATAAACTCTTCCATTATAATCGATAATTGTTTAGAACAGCTGTCCCAATATCAAATTTCCCTTCATTTAAACTGGCTCATACAATCAAAAACTACTCTAGAAAAAGTAGCAAATCAGCCTCTTTCTCTTATAGGTGTTATATCTGCTGCATTTTGCGATCTTTCTTTAACCACTCAACAAAGTGAATTTCTATATTTAATATTACGTTTACCTGGTGCTGCGGCGCACGCAATGGAGCAAGAGAAGCTAGGCTGGCGAAAATTTCCGTTTTTTGCCGATACTGTTTCATTGGAAAAACAGCCAGAAAAAAAATCACCGCCCGATGTAAATCATTTAATAGAAGGATATATCCATGGCACTTAATGATTTAGAAGGCTTGCACTCGCAATATAAAACCAACGCAGGCTTAGCATATTTAAGTGAATGCTCAATATTTAGAAATAAAGATTTACATCACGACCTTGGTGAACTTAGCTGGTTTGAATTTAACTTATTTGGCATAACAGGAAAAAAATATTCTCCTGTTGAATTAGAAATATTAAATTTTATTTGGGTGAGCACTAGTTACGCTGACATAAGGATATGGCCAAATAGAATCGCCGCTTTAGCAAGCTCAGCTAGAACAACTCCTATTTTGTCTATGGTTGGTGGTATTGCTTCATGTGATGCCGAATTATTTGTCGCTAAGCCATTAGTTAGTTGTCTCTCTATGTATTTATCAATCGGCAAAAAATTAGAGAACAATTCATCTTCTTTAAACGAAATAATTGAAGAAAAATTAATTCATAAAAAAACAATTTTTGGCTTCGGTCGACCAATAACATCCACCGATGAAAGAGTACCTCATTTAATAACATTTTTGCATAAACGTAATATGGATAATGGTAAATATTTTAAAATGGCTTTTAAAATAGAAGCTATTTTAAAAGAAAAAAAGCAAATTCAAATGAATATTGCTGCACTTTATGCCGCAATATGTGCTGACTTTGGGTTTAATGAAGTCGAGATGAATTTATTTGTTTCTTTATTGGTCTATGCTGGAATGCCTCCTTGCTATTTAGACACACTAGAAAAGCCGGCTGGTACATTACTTCCAATAAAAGCCAATGATATAAAATACACAGGAATCAAGCCCAGGGCATGGACGTCTACAAAATGAAGAGTAGACTTCCTTGATGATCAATAAAGTGTACTTATTTCTAAATAAATGCCTCTACCTGCTTGTGGTAAATCATTAGGGATATTAATTTGTTCAAATGTTGTTGTTGCTGAGCTTGGCTCTCTAATATCCGCATCAAAAATGTTTGTTAAAATTAATTCAGCACGAATACCACTATTAACAAATTGATAATTTGACGACAAATTTACCAATGTGAAATTGTCTATATCTTTACGATAATCACCAGGAACTCTCTTTCTATCGCCAATATAACTTATCTGTGTATTTAGTTTTAAATATTCACTCACTGACCACTCCCCTCGAATATATCCTTGTATTCCCGGATATTCACCAACATCCTTATTTGCCAAATCATCCTCAGCGTTTGCGTATGCAATATTAGAATGCAAAGTGAAATCACTATTTGGAGAATAAACTAAGCTCGTTTCAAAACCACTACCTGAACGTTTACCTTGGTTTTTAGCACTCGAAGTAATGTTATTATTATCAGGAAGAAATGTGATCAGATCGTCAATTTTGTAACGGTAAATATTGAAATTAATAGAAAGCTGAGGTGAATAAGCATAATCAAATGCGACTTCAATAGTATCTATTGTTTCAGGCTCTAAATCCTTATTACCTAGTGCTACTGGATTATTTACTGTTAATAACTCTGCAAAGGATGGAGCTCTAAATGCTCTACCATATAAGATTTTACTAGTTAAATCATGACTTGTAGACCAAACTAAAGCTAATCTTGGGTTAACTGTAGAGCCAAAATCACTATAATCATCGTAACGAGCCCCCGCAGTTAATTCCCAATCGGGCGCTAATTGTGCAACACCTTGAAGGTATACGTAGTGACTTTCTCTATCAGCTTCTGGAATAAAAACTTCATCTGTATCCGAAACATCTTCCAAACCATTAGGTCGAGGGGCAAATGCTGATGTAAAATTTTTCTCTTCAGTCACTTTATATAAATTTTGTCGCTCATAACCCGTACCAAATTTAATCTCTACCTTTTCAAATCCAGTAAAACGAGAATGTATCTCAACATGTGTAGTTTCTTCTTCCCATCCTGGGTTACCTATAAATCCGTCAGGGAAACTGCCAAAAAATGCACCTTGTGGGAAGAGTAATAAGTCACTTTCTATTTCTTGGCTAGAGCCATAGTAGCTCGCTTTACCGCCAAACAATAAGTTATCCGTTATATTTTGTTCTTTTAAACCAATACTGGCTATACGTTTATAACTTGCTCCTCTACCTTTTGTATCTATAGCTTCAGCTCCACCAGGGCCCTGACCTAAATTTCCTCTGTCCTGTACCCCTAATTCTATTGAAAATAGGTCACTATTTGCTGAAATCCATATATCAAGAGATTCAAAACTCGTTGCCATAAAGCCGGGTGCTAAAGATGCTGGTGGTACACCAAGAGACGCTGAAGCGCCATCAATAATAGATTGCGAATCTTGGGTAATTTTTGCGTCAAAGCCATCACTTTCTAAAAATTCAAAATTAGTTGAAATATTCCAATTTCCAGCAGAAAAACTATTATTGGCCCATACATTTCGGGTAGAAAAACTGCCTATTTTTGCACCAACTTCATTTTTAGAATTTGTATTTGATTTTTTCGTAATGACATTTATCACCCCCGAAAATGCATCTGCCCCATACAAGGCAGAGCCTGGACCACGAATAACCTCAATTCTCTCAATAGCATGTATTGGAAATTTCCCCCACATTACGTGATTATCACCACGCATACTGCTTTTGGTAGAGACGCCATTAATCATGAACAAGGTTTGAGGGGTAAATGTGGTCGAAATTCCACGAAACCAAAATTCTGGTGCCATCAATTGACCACTTCGAGAAACATGCAAACCAGGAACGGTATCGAGAACATCAACGATATTTCGCGCTCCCATATTACGAATATCATCTGCAGTAATAACCGAAGCTACTGACGGTGCTTTACGTATAAGTTGCTTAGACCCCGTTGCTAATGAAATAAAATCCTCATCTCCATAAAAGTCCTCTAAAGAATCATCAAACTCTTCCTCATCAACAAATGACTCTTCTATCGTTTCCACTGAAGACTCGTGACCTATATAATTGCTTCCTGCAAATACTGAATAAGACTGCCCAGACATTGCTGCAACAATGCATAGATTAAGAAGTTTTTTTACAGGTGACATAGTTCCCCAGGGTTATAGTGCAACATTCATATTATGAAATTAACTTATAAGTAAAAAGCATA
>Ga0233426_10001216_pt1 | contig 24303 bp, 15 predicted proteins | sample SI_118_April2016_6_FD_179875 | JGI IMG/M metagenome (GOLD analysis project Ga0233426, IMG submission 179875) | Seawater microbial communities from Saanich Inlet, British Columbia, Canada - SI_118_April2016_10_MG | ecosystem: Environmental > Aquatic > Marine > Inlet | place: Canada: British...
GAAACTTTAAATGCTGGAGATACATTAACTCTATCTATTTCTAACTTAGCTACTTCTGGTGACGGAGGTGTATTCTATGTTGAAGAAACTGAAGATGATGTTGCTGTTTCAGATATTACTCCTTCTTCTTTGACTTTCAAAGACTTAGAAGTTATTGCATCTGCTGCTACTGCTGCTAGTGTTCCTTTAGCTAACGTTACTGTTGTTAGAGGTGCTGAAGCTGTTGTTGCTGCTCAATTCGAAGTTGAAGCTGAAGAAGCATCTTCTATTGAATTAGATGATATTGTTGTTACTGTTGCTGCTGATGGTGGTGCATTTAACACAACAACTAGATTACCACAAAACTATGTATCTAAACTAGCTTTATATAAAGGTTCAGTTTCTGATGCTAACTTATTAGACGAAGTAACTGGTTCTAAAGTCGCTACTTCTGGTCAAGTTACATTTGATGGATTCAAAGTTCTAATTGATGCTGATCAAAAAGAAACATTCATAGTTACTGTTAATATTGTTGATGGTGCTGATCCAGTTGGTGAAGCAATTACTGTTGCTACAACTACTATGTCTGCTGAAGATGATGATAATGATGACATAACTGTTGTTAATCAAGCATTAGCTTCAAACAAAACTATAACTGTTACTAACTTCGGTACATTATCTGCTACAGCTGATAATAATAACGAAGATAACGAAGATGTTAAAACTATTTTAGCTGGTGAAAATGTTGCTGTATTCTCTGTTGATGTTGAATCAACTAATGAATCAATGGATGTTGAAGACGTTGTATTTACAACTGCTACTGATCTAACTACTTCAGTTACTAGTGCATCTCTATATTTAGATGATACATTAATTGCAACTAATTCAAACTCTGATATTACTGCTACTACTGTAACATTTGATAACTTAACTAACTTAATTATTGCAGAAGAATCTCAAGAATTAAGATTAGTACTTAATACTGCTAATATTGGTTACCAAAAAGTTGGTGCTGCTATTGCTGGAGCTACATTCACTAACGTTGCGTTAAACAATGTTGAAGGTGTTGATTCTGGTAAAACTGCTGCTAACGAAACTGAAGCAATTACTTCTAAAGCATTCTCTATTGTACCTGCTACAATCACTCCAAGTGTTGTTGCTAGTCTAGATAATTCTTCTATTGCTCAAATTAAAGTAACTTCAGAAGCTGGAGATAACTCTATTACTACTAGTAATACTGCTCCTAACTCTGATATTGATTTAATTAAATTCTCTACATTAGGATCTACTGATGCAGATGTTAGTCTTGTTTATACATTAGTTAATGTTGATAACGAAGCTATTACTGTTGTAGGTGGTCTTGTAGGAACTGTATTAACATTTGACCTAACTGATGGTGCATTTGATGTTGCTGGATTAAATTCAGTGTCTGATAATTCTAGTGAAACATTTAAAGTTGTTATCACTGGTGCTACTGTTGATGCTGATGTTGCTACATTAACTCTACTAGAAAATGGTATTACTTATGATGTAGATACTACAACTGGTATTACTACTAACTTAACTTCTCAAATTGATTTCGGTACTAGATCTTACTAGTCTCTAAATTAACTTATAAAAGTTAAAACAAAAAAACCCGCATATGCGGGTTTTTTTGTTGTTTAAATTTGTTTATATGGTATTTAATAATATAATTCAGTAAATTAATTATTAAATACCATATATGAAAAAAATATCAATATTTTTGTTTTTACTATTATTGCTTACATCATGTTGAAAATCATTTGAATTAAATCAAAAAAATATAGATGATACTTATAAAACACCTGATAGAAGTATAAATCTTTCAAATAAATGAATTAAAAGCTTTGTTGATTTGAATACTTATATATCAGAAAAGGAGGTAAATAATATATATCTAAATGATAATAATATACAAACTATTAATGTTTCATGATATAACAAATTATGAAGATTAGATATTAGTAATAACGATATTCGTTTCATAAGTGATCTAAAATTACCGATTACAATAAGACACTTGAATCTAAGCCATAATAACTTAACAAACTTAAAATGATTAGAAAAATATACTAAATTAAAAACATTAGATATTTCATATAACAACCTAGAAGAATCTGGAATAGTAGTAAAATGACTAAAAAACTTGAAATATATTAATGTAGAATGAAATAAAGTAAATGATGAATTAATTTCAAAATTAAACCAATTTAATAGTGTATATCTATCAAATAATAAAAAACCTTTTTCTAAATAGAAAAGGTTTTTTTAATATTTAAATTTAAGACCGGTCCTATATTTTCCTTTTGCTTTTTTATTTATTCATGATAAAATAAATGTAATTATTTATAATAAATTACTATGAAAAAATTACTCTCAGAGATATCTATAATAGTTTTACTTACAATGTGAACTTATATACCTACTTATGCGTCTAATCAGGAATCAGATACTGAAATAACTCAATCATTACTATCCATAAATAAAGGAGATATCTATAAAAAAAGAATAGATTGAGTTGTTTGAAAAATATCTGATGATAGTGCAAAATTAGAATTATTTAGTATAGCTTTAGGGAATTTAAATATAAAAATATCAAAACTAAAAGAATGAAAAAAGAATAAAGAATTAATGATTATTATAAATTATTTTTTATATAAAGTTAATGATTCTATTCTTATCTTAGAAGAAAAAAGTATTACTAAAGAAAATATAATAGAGGATAAAGAAGAAGAAGAAATTATTAAAAAAGTCTATACAAAATCTGCACTGTACCAAGGTTATATAGATAGTTATAGTGACAAAGAAAAGACAATATTAACTTGAATAGATACTGATGTATACAACGCATCCATTGTTGCTTGAATAGAGGAAATAGAAGCAAAAACTATAGAGTTTAGATTAGAGTCTAGTGATATAAGTAACTTAAAATCAGTTATTGAAACAGCGAGACTTTCTATTGAATGAATAGATATAAAAACGATTCGCTCAAATGATATAGAAATAGTTTCTCCAACGGTGGCTATATTAAAGTTTGATAAATTAGATTGATTTTATATACCTAAACAACCAGTTGAATTCCGTCTTTCAGTAACTGCTCAAAAAATAGGATTTGAAAAAGTAGGTGTTTTTCAAAATGTAATTACTGTAAAGGAAGTAAAAATTTCAAAAGCAGAATGATTACAATCAAAAAATAGTGTTGCAATGAAAGCGTTTAATGATCTAAAGGGAGAAGAAGTATTTCAAATATCTCCTGCATTAGTTTCTGCATGAATAGTAGATTCACTAAAAGATACTTACTTTCCAAAAGTTAATATAAGAGCTGATTTTTGAAGAAATACTCAACAATGATCAAATTCTGAATTAAGAGCTGATATTCAAATGCTGAAATTTAATTTCTTTGAATCAAATTGATCTGCTACATATAAGATAGCAAATACAGATAATTCATCACAAACAGTAACATGAGTAAAACATGGTAATTTCTTAGAATTTGATATATCAACTTTACCAAAAAATACTATATCTAAAGGAAAAGGAGAGGATTTTATTATTTATGTAAGTGATAATACTGACGTGACTGTAAATTTAGAATTAGATAGAAGAGGAATTATCTATTCTATTCCATGAGTAACATGAGCTACTAATATTACAGGTTATATAGAAAAATGAGTTTCATTATGATCTAGAACATATTAAAAAACACTCTATTTATAGAGTGTTTTTTTGTTGTCAAATATTTAGACCGGTCCAATATTTGCATTTTAATAGATAATTTTGTATACTAATATAAATATAACTTAATCTGCATCTTATGTGAAACGCAAGAGTAGAGTTTTTAGAGAATAATTACTACCATGTATTTAATACAAGCTTCAATAATGAAGTGCTTTTTCATAATGATGAAGAATTTAAAAAATTCTATGAATTACTTATAAAGTATCTTGCAATGTATCCATCTATAAAATTAGTTTCATATTGTATTGTACCTCATCATTTTCATATAGTGATCAAAAATATGGAAACTGGTTATAATTTATCTGAGTTCATGAGAAAACTACAAGTTTCATATGCAACTTGGTATAGAAAGAGATATCCATCTGAATGGAAGCATCCAGTTTTCCTTGGAAGATTTCAATCATTAGTTTTAGATGAAAAAGTGTTTTTATACAAAACACTTTCGTATGTAAATTATTTACCTCTAAAATACAAGCTGGTAGAGAGTATTTGAGATTATTTATATACTAGTTATCATAAATTAACACAAAACACTTCTCAGGCCTATTTAGAAGAAATAGTGATCGATTTACCAGAACTTGAGTGAAAATTAAAGAAAAAGAACAACTAAGATAAAACAACAATTCAATACACCCTTCCATCAGCAAGGGAAGATGTCCGCAGGACGGATGGGTTCAAACTAAAGTACATACTATAAAATATAGAAAATAAAAAAACTGATTTCAAACGAAATCAGTTTTTTTATTCAAATTATTTAATATCAATTATTTCAATATCGAAAGTAAGAGTTTTTCCACATAATGCATGATTAACATCAATGAAGATATCATCTTCTTTTACTTCTTTTATTTTGAATACTCCGTGTTGAGTAGGAAGATCATTTCCAGCTTCTAGCTTAATACCAGCTTCTTCAAAACTAGCTAAGTCAGCTCTTTTCATTAGTTGTACTTTAGTTTCATCATATTCTCCATATGCCTCAACTGGTTTTAAAGTAACAGTTTTTTTGTCACCTATTTTCATACCAACAACTGCAGCATCAAAACCTGGAATCATTTGTTTAGCTCCAACCGTGAAATCTAGAGTTTGACCTCTGTCATGAGAAGAATCAAATTTACTTCCATCTTCTAGTGTACCAGTATAGTGAACTGCAATAGTGTCATCATTTTTAATGGCATTAGATTTCTTTTCTTCTATTTTTTTAGCATCATCTGCATCAAATTTAGCTTTTTCTGCTTCTAAATCAAAAGAATAATCTTTGAGAGTTCAGTTTTTATATTCTTTCACATCTACTGAAATCATTTTAACTTCTTTTACTGGTTTATCTCATCCATCAGTTTTTACTTTAATAATTTTATCTACATTATCTAAACCATCTACTACTTGTCCGAATACTGCATGTTTATTATTTAAGAAACCATTATCTACATGGTTAATAAAAAATTGGCTTCCGTTTGTATTTGGTCCTGAGTTAGCCATTGATAGTGAATATGGGATATTTTTTAAATCTGAATTGAATTCGTCATCAAATTTTTCCCCATAAATAGACTCTCCACCCATACCGGTCCCTGTTGGATCTCCACCTTGAATCATAAATGACTTAATGATTCTATGAAAAATTATACCATTATAATATCCTTTTTGAGCTAATCCCATGAAGTTTAGAGCTGTTTTAGGTGCTTCTTTAGTAAACATTTTTATAGTTATAGTTCCGTTAGTAGTTTTTACTACTACTGCTTTATCTCCATCTTGCAGAGTTGCTGTTTGTTCAAATGTCATTGTTATTTATTAGTTTACAAAGTATTTTAATTCTATTTCAAAATTTAGTTCTTTTCATCCTAATTGATGAGGGTTTGTTATGGTAACAACATCACCTTGTATATCGATTATTTCTATACTACCACCTCTTCAAATTTCTATTATTTCACCAACTGCTACCGTAATACCAGCATCTTTAAATTGTTGAAAGTCTTCCATTTTTGCTTCTATATTTTTAGGACCATATGCATCTTCAGGAGCAATTTTTACTATTTGAGTTTCTCAAATCTTTAAACCTTTGATTGCTTCATTAAATCCTTTGATAGTTTGACCACCATCTATAACGAAAGTGAATAATGAATCTGAATCAAAGTTCCCATCTATGAAAGTTCCATCGTTGAGAGTAAGTCTATATTTAACACTTACTTCATCTCATGCTTTTGCTACTCTGCCAGCATCAGTAATTATTTTTTTATCTTTTGCTTGAGTATTTGCTTCTCTTTGATTTTTTTCTTTTTCTTCTGATTTTAATATAAGAGCATTGTAATTTACTAAAGCTTCTGATTTAGCAAGTTCAATATCAGCAATTTTATATTCTGTAAATTTAGAATTATTATATTGAGAAAGAGATATTTTTTCAATAACGATATCTGTATATGGTTTTGCTGTAGCAATATCCATAGGAACTTGAGTAATTTTATCAACAACTGCTAGACCTTCAACAACTCTTCAAAAAACAGTATGTTTATTATCTAGATGATTATTGTCACGTTCATTAATGAAAAATTGACTTCCATTTGTTGCAGGTCCACTATTTGCCATAGCAATAGTACCAGCATTGTTTTCTACGTTTCCAAAAAATTCATCTTCAAAAGATTTTCCATAAATTGATTCTCACCCAATACCAGTTCCAAGTGGATCACCTCATTGGATCATAAAATTATCTATAACTCTATGAAAGATTAAATTATCATAATATCCTGTTTGAGCGTGAACTAAGAAGTTCGTAACTGTTTTAGGAGCACTATCTGGAAATAATTTTATTTTAATTTCACCTTTTGATGTTACCATTGTAGCAATAATATCTCAATCACTTAGATCTGATATATTTGCAGATTTATTTAGTACTTCTATATCTTTTTTTTCAGAAACAATTTCTTCTTTATTCACTGACATATCTTCAAAACTATATTTTGAATAACTGTAACCAGCTATTATTAATAAAGGAATAGTTACAAGGACTACTTTTCCATATATCTTTGTTAATTTTTTTATATGTTTCATAATTTTATGTTAAAAATTTAATGTGTTTACTATAAGTCTTATAGTCTTTTTTTCAACTTTATCTTTTTTTTCTGAGTAGTAAATTTAGTTGTAAATAGAGTTTTTAAATATTTTAAAAATTCTTCATCATTTTTAAATTTTTTTACAGGACTTCTGAGTCTATGAAGTTTATTTACTTCAAATTTTACTAGATGATCAATTTTTAGAAAACTTTTTAGTTCATCTAAGGTAATTGATTCATGAAAATCAATTTGGTAATTAATTCCGATTTTTTTAATTGCTAGTATTTTATATACAGGAGCTCTAAGTTTAACTTCTAACATATCAAAGAAATTTTGAGTTTCTATATTTATATCAGTATTAATCTCTTTAAAATCAGTTACAATATTTTCTAAATCTTCTAACTCTTCTAGGCTTTCTATTTCTCTATAGAAATTAATTTTATCTAATTCAGAATTAAATAAGTCATTATCTATGAAAGCAGATAGTTGTAAATCTATGGTAGTATTAATTTTTAATCATTTACTAAGTGTATTTTCTTTATTATCATTAGATTGATTTATATTTAGACCGGTCCTTTTTAATTCTTCAATTTTGTTTTCTAACATCTCTAGATAGAGATTTACTCATACTTCCGTAGATTGTCCACTCTGTTTAATTCATAATATATCACCTCATCCACGTATTTCTAAATCTTTAATTGCCAGTTCAAACCCAGCTCATAAGTGACTATAATCAACTATTGTTTTGAGTCTTTTAGCCGCATCTTCTTTTATTTTATCTCTATTAAATAAAAGATAACAGAATCCTTGAGTATCTGATCTCCCAACTCTTCATCTTAGCTGATGGATTTGAGAAATACCAAAGTTATAAGCATCATTTATAAAAATAGTATTTACATTTGAGAAATCTATTCCATTTTCAATAACTGTAGTAGCTAGGAGAATATCGAATTCTCTCTTTTTAAATGCAAGTATTCTTTTTTCTAATTGATCACCAGGCAATTGTCCATGAGCGATAATTATTTTTTTCTTTGGGAAAATAATACTAAGCCTATCTCTCATGGATTCTATAGTAGTCACCTTATTATGTATAAAAAATAACTGTCCACCTCTTTCAAATTCTCTCAATCAAGCATCTTTTATAATATTCTCATCATTCTGTGAAACAATCGTTTCAATTGCTCTTCTCCCTACTGGAGGAGTGGTCAACATAGACATAGATTTTATACCATTTAAAGCCATATTGAGACTACGAGGTATAGGAGTTGCAGACAAAGCTAGTACATCAATATTACCACGAACATTTTTGATTTTGTCTTTGTCTTTTACTCAGAATTTATGTTCTTCGTCAATTACTAGTACTCATAAATCTTTAAATTCTACATCTTCACTGAGTAACTTATGTGTTCATATTACTAAGTCTATTTTACCACTTTTTAATTTTTCTAGAGTATCTTTTACATTTTTAGCTGTCTCAAAACGAGTTAGTACTCATATATTAAATGGAAATATAGAAAAACGACTTTGAGCCTTTTCATAATGCTCATATGCGAGTACTACTAAAGGAGATATAAGAGCAGCTTGTTTTCCATTAATCAGAGCTTTATATATTGCAGCAAAAGCAATCTCAGTTTTACCGAATCATACATCACCAGAGACAAGTCTATCCATTGTTTTTGCTGATTCCATATCAGTATAAATTTCACGGATAATATTAAATTGATCGTCAGTATAAGTATACTCAAAACTATTAAAAAACTTTGATTCTTCATCTGGTAGAGCAGGAAAAGCAAATCATTTTTGTAATGCACGTTTTGCATATGCTTCTAATAATTCATGAGCTATTTCTTCTACATTTTCATTAATTTTTTGAAGTTTTTTCTCCCATTCTTTTGTAGACAATCATGTCAATTTTGGGTTCTCAACTCAGACATATTTATTAATCCTACTTACCTCTGTTATAGGAACAAAGAGTTTATCTCAGTTTTTATAATCTAATTCTATATACTCTTTTTTTATTATTTTAGTTGAGCTTATTTTGAGTTGTTTTTCTATAATTTGCTGAAATAATCATATTCCATGATCGACATGAACTATATAGTCACCTGGTTTTATTTGAAGGAGTAGATCTAATTTTTTACTCATATTTCTTTTCACTCTCTTTTTGACAAAGATACGTGAAATATTATCATCACAAATTACACAAGTATTATATGTTTGATAACTTTTTAACACAGTAAGTTTAGATTCTAGGATTTCTATATTCTCTAAATTATTATACTCTACAAAGTTCTGTAATGCAGAAGTATTTTTAGTATATATTTTTTTGATACTAAACTGAGGATCTTCCAGTAAATGTTTTAAGTCATCAATATTATTGAGAAATACATCAGATATTCCTAGATTTTTTTCCTGTCTTTGAATTGAGTGAGAGAATTGATGGAATCACACAAAGTTATTTATTGAATCAAATACTTGTTGTTGAAATTGATAAAAATCTAAATTATCAATAATAAATAATGTATTACTTAATTTCTCTGTAATATTTGTATTAAAATCTGATTCTTGTTGTAATTCATGAAACGGAATATGTTTTCAGAACGATACTGAATCTACTTTATTTGTTTCTTTTGTATTATTATTTATGATAAATATTTCTTCTATAGAATCTCACCAAAATGAAATTTTATATTCATATTGTTCTGTAATATTTGTGAATGATAATATATCTCCAAGGACAAAAAAACTTCCTGCATTAGAATTTTTAGAATATTTATATCAAAAATCATGAAATCTTTGAGTAATAGAATCAGTAGTCATTTCATCTCATACATGTAATGTAAGGATAGAATTATCTAAATCATGTTTACTTTTTGGAAATAATACTTGAAACAGTCATTGTTGAGCAAAATATCTTCAAATATTATTATGGGAAAGTTCTACTATTTGTGAGAACGAAGAAAGAGCTCTCATTTCTGAATTTAGAAATTGAGATATCTTTGAGTATTGTGATATGAGTTTTTCTTCAGGGAGAATCCATAAGACCGGTCCAGATATATCATCAAGATAGTCCTGTATAAATAGTTGTTTAGAAAAACTATTTCAAGCATTTATGTAATGTTTATTTTTTTCAATACTTTTCAATGTTTTATTTTGATGATATAAGTGGATGAATTATATGAAGAAATAGCAAAATGAAAAGAAAAATTCTTTACAAAATTATTCTATGAAGTACACTAGTTAAAATTATTTTTAAGAGAAATATATGAATCTATTTATGAATAGTATATCAAATCCATGTTACTTAGCATTATTTGATAATAATAGAGATATAACTGCAACTTTAGAGTTGGAAGTAAAATGAAATGAATCATCAAAACTGATCCCAGAATTACAAAATTTTCTTACTAATAACAAAGTAAATCAAAATGATCTAGATAATATAGTAGTAGTAAATGGTCCATGAAGTTTCACATGAGTGAGAACAACAGTTTTGATTGCAAATACTCTGAACTATGTCATTAAAAAAGATATGACAAGTCTCAGTTATTTCGATTTATTTTCAGAATATCCAATTATAAAATCATCATCCAAAAGAGATTGTTTTGTACAAAAATCAGTATGAGAAAATATAAATATTATCATCAATAATGATTTAGATAATTATTTTATAGAAAATAATATCACTGAATGATTTTGAGAATCAGGATTTGAATTTAAACAGACTGTAATAGTTGAAAAAATAGATTATATTTGTATAATTCAAAACATAGAGTTTCAAAAATTATCTAAGATTGAACCTCTCTACATTAAAAAACCAAATATTTCATAAACATTTGTCATGTTACCACTTGAAAACCTAAAAGAAGGTGAAACACTCAAAATTGCAATTAGAAGACATTGGATAGTATATGTTTTTGTAGCATTATATGCACTTGTTTGAGTTATTATATCAGCTTCGACATTTATTACCTTTTGATTAGAATTTTTTACTACAATGTTAAATATTGTATTTTGGTTATTTTATTCAATATTTCTATATATAGAATGGTTAAATCATGAACTTGATTTGTATATAGTCACAAATAATAGAGTTATTTGAGTTGAACAAATATCATGGATGAATAGAAATACACGTGAGTGTAATCTCTGACAAGTACAAGAAGTAAGTTCAAAAACAAAAGGAATATTCGCAAATATATTTAACTATGGAACTTTATCTATACAGACTGCCGGAGCAAATACTAATAATTTAGATATGGATTTTTGTCCAGATTCTATGCAACAAGCAAGGCAAGTACTTAATATTGTTGATGAATATAGGGATAATGAAGCTCGTTTAAAGTCAGGAATGACAGGGGAAGATATACATAAACATAACCAAATTGAAGAATGAAAGAATTAAATCTAGAAGAAATACTAAAAAATAATCCGGCACTAAAAGAAAAAAAAGTATGATTTGTATCTATTATTGGGAGACCTAATGCTGGTAAATCTACATTTGTTAATGCATTGATTTGAGAAAAAATTTCAATTACTACCAATGTACCTCAAACTACAAGAAATAAAATATTAGCAATCTATAATGATGAAAAATCACAAATAATATTTGTTGATACTCCATGAATCCATAAATCAGAAAAAAGATTTAATTCAGAAATAAATAATCAAGCTATATCTTCATTGAAAGATGCTGAAATGATATTATATTTTATTGATTCAACACGTGAAGGTGGGATTGAGGAAAAATATATACGTGAGATTGTAGATACAGTAAAAGTTCCTGTAATCAGAATTTATACAAAATGTGATCTTCCTCCTAAAATAACTATACCTCAAAGTGAAAATGTATATCAAATATCTTCAGTTACAAAAGAAGGTTTTTATGAATTAGTTCAAAAAATACAATCACACTTACAAGTTGGACCTACTTTTTTTCCAGATGATTTTTATACAAAACAAAGTATGAATTTCCGTATTTCAGAAATTATTCGTGAAAAAGTATTTGAAAATACAAGAGAAGAAATTCCACATTCTACATTCATATGAGTAGATGAAATAGAAGATACAAAGAAATTACTAAAAATAGTAGCATATGTATATGCTGAAAGTGAATCACAAAAATATGTACTTATAGGAAAAGGATGAACACTAATTATGAAAATGTGAAAAGAAGCACGTTTGAATCTAGAGAAAGTATTCTGAAAAAAAGTATTCCTAGCTCTTCGTGTAAAAGTAAAAAAGAACTGGAGAAAAGATGAAAACTTTACTAAAAATATGTTGAAATAAAAAAGATAGAAATTTAAATTTCTATCTTTTTTATTTATTGAAAATAAATTATTTTGCTAATAATTTATCTATAATTGCTTCAAAAGCAGGAGTTGGGTATGCTCCAGAAAGTACTTCGTATTCACCAGTTGCATTGTTAATTAAAACATTACCAGGAGTACCAGTTACACCGAATGTAGATTGACCTACAGTCATTTGATTTTGTACTTTTTCAGTATATTTCCCTGATTCAACACAATTAGCAAGTGCTTCTTTGTTTACTCATTCAGCTGCAGCTATATCAAATAGCCCATCTAAAACAAAGTTATTATTATCATAAATTTTATATGATTTTTCTAGTACTGAATAGAAAGCATCACTTCATGATACTTCACCTATACATTCTAATGCTTCAGAACCTGCTTGTGCATTTTTATGGAAACTTAATGGGAAGTGATTGAATACAACATTTAATTTATCACCATATTTAGTAGTAACATCTTTAGGAGTAGATGAGTTATGTAATCTCGCACAGAAAGGACATTCTAAATCTGAATATTCAATCCATGTAATTTCAGCATTTTCATTTCATTGGATATATGAATTGTCTTTAATTTTTCCTAATTCAGCTACATCTAGTTGTAAGAAACCTCTCTCACTTCTTTTTACGAAAGGATTATATTTTGCTGTTGGTCATAGGTCTAAAGCAAATTCAGTTTCATTTATAGCTTCTAACCCTTCATTAATTCCAGGTGCTACAAAATTAGTTTGAAATATAACAGCAGGAAGAACTCTGATGTTGTTTTCTTTTAAATATTCAGCAACTCATTCATCAGCAAAATCAACTTTGTTAAATGTAGAGCTTGAAAGTGCAGGTACTTTTTTTAGATTTTCTATTAAGCTATCAGTATTACAATCTATACATCTAACATCATCAATTACTTTTATAATTAATCATGTAGTTTGAGAATTATTTGTATCATTATTTGTTATAGTTTGATTTGTATTACTTACTTGAGAAACTGTAGATTTATTCATATTTTGTCCTATATAGAATGCTCCGGCAGCTATAACAGTAAATAAAACAACAATTATAGTTAACAATAAATTTGTATTGTTAGGGGTTGCATTTTCATGATGAGCATGTTCTTTATGAGTCATATAACAATATTAAATTATAAAAATAAGGAATCCTTATATAGAAAAATTATAATACTTCTTTACAAAAGTAAATGTTATTTTATTTTTTAACTTGAAGAATTCTCTTTTTAGGTTCTATAATAACCTTAAGTTATCCTTAATTAGATAAAATCTATATCTATTTAATAAACATAACGTCTCAAAAAGAAAAAAATCTAAACTCCTTATCCACTGCGTATTTATAAGATTTTTCTATATTTTCTTTTCCAGCAAAGCTAGAAATTAACATAAGAAGAGTAGATTTGGGTAAATGAAAATTAGTTATCATAGCATCTACAAACTTCCACTTATAACCAGGATAGATAAAAATTTGTGTATCCATAGATCAACTAGAGATAAGACCGGTCTCATCTGTAAAACTTTCTAATACACGAATTGAGGTTGTTCATACTGATATAATACGTTTTCATTCAGACTTATATTGATTAAGATTTTTTGACGTATTTTCATCTATTTCTATATATTCACTATGCATAGTATGAGTAGTTACATCTTCTACTTCAACATTTCTAAATGTTCATAATCATACATGTAGTAAAACTTTTTCAAATTTTACTCATTTATTTTTTAGTCTTTCTATTAATTCTGGAGTAAAATGTAATCAAGCAGTTGGTGCAGCTACTGAACCAGATATTTCATTAAATACTGTTTGATAACGATCTGAGTTTTCTAATTTTTCTGTTATGTATGGTGGAAGTGGAATCTCTCAAAGTTTTTCTACGATTTCCATGAATTCAATTCATCATTTTGAGAATTCTAATATTTTTCAATATTCTGTATTCCCCTTAGATACAGCAGTCATTATGACCGGTCCATTTTTTTCTAGTTTAAAATCAACACTCTTTCATGCTTTAAATCTCTTCCCTGGGTATACAAGACAATCCCAAGCAGTATCATTTAACTGTTTATGTAGAAATACCTCTACTTCTCTTACAATTCATTTAACAGTAGTAGAGTATGCTAGAAGTCTCGCATTAATAACCTTTGTTTTATTTAATACTAATACATCGTTTTCTCATAACTCATCTAATATATCATAAAATTTACCTTCAGAGATTTCTCAAGTTTCTTTATCTAATCCTAACATACGAGAATGATCTCTCGGTTCAATTGGAGTTTGTGCTATGAGTTCCTCAGGAAGTTCATAGTCAAAATCTGATAGTTTCATGAATCCAAATATAAAAAAATAATTTCCCTTATTTTAAGGGAAATTATTTTTTTGCAAGGGGGATTATGTAATATTTTCAGATGTTCATATATATTTAAAATTAATAATTGGATTTAATTTTAATAATTCTGTAATACTATCATTAATTACCCAGTTTTCTACTACAGATTCATTTTTAGAAATTATATGTAATTGATTATCTATAATATCAAGTTGAATATCTTTTGTGAATTTTTCATTTTGAGAATTCACAAATAGATACTTAGATGTTTCTAATTTTTCTTCTTGAGATAGTGAATTATTTTTAATTTTTTCAACATCTAATCAATCTTCATTCATATATTCATCTATTTGACTATCATCTGCAAATGCTAATTTAGAAGCTCAAGCTCAAAGTAATCAAAGAATCACAATAGCTCTAACTTTTCATTTTAAATTTTTTGTTTTATTTAATACCTGTTTAGTAAGTTCTTTTAAACTTCCAGGTGCTCATTTAAGTGCAACATATCAAAATTCTCAGATACCTCTACCTATTCAATAAATATCTTTGAACGGCTGTGCCATATATTTAGCTAATCATGAAAATCATCATGTTCAATTTGCAATTCATTTAGCGATTTCTTTAAATCAAAATATACCATCTATACCTAATAATAGGAAACCAGCTCACATGGTTGTCATGTTTTCTAGATTCAATTCACCCGATTTTATTCAAGTTAGTGTTCATTCACTAATCATGTTAATAGGACCAACAAATGGTATTAAATCAACTAAAGAGTTTCAAATATTTTCCATAAAATCTCATTCCTGCATTGAAGATAATCATATAATTGAAATAATAGGAAGCTTACCCATTATTCATCAAATCATTTCCGGACTTCTTTTTATTAGTTCACTAAATACTTTAGCTTCTCATACTGATTTAAAATTAAATACTAATCTATCTCATAATCTAGATATATCAGGTAAATGCATCATTTCAAGACCTTTTCAGAGTATTTTTCATCAAATACTTCCTGACGCTAATAATTTTTGTGATTTTCAAGTAGCATTTAATACTTTATTAAAATCCTGTAAATCTGAAACTCATCATAATCCTATTATGGAATTTTTAGCATTAATTCATAATCAACCTTTATCAAAAACTCACATTGCAAAGTTTATTTTTATATGGTTTTTACTTACAGCATGATTCAATTCTGATTGTGACATTGTTGAAGATAATTTTTCAATATTTAATCAATATTTACTTAAAGCATTTATTTTTTCTCAGACATTTTTATATTGAGAATCTTGTAATACATGTAAATATTTATAATTTTTAACAACATCATTTAAATTATCTTGAGCCTCTTTTAAAATACTAATTGATCAATCAATATTTTTATCTCAAAGAACTTTTCATATTTCTTTAAGATTATCTATTTGTTTTTGATAATCATTATTGAAACCTGCTTTATATATGTCGACTCATTTTACGGTTGTACTTGTTGCAGCTTCAACTCATACTCTCATTAATGACTCCGTTAGAAATCAGGCAGTTTTAAATAAAAGACCTCATTTCTTATAAATTAACATAGTAAGAATTGATTTTTGTTGATCGGTCATATCTCATGACATATCAGAAAAAGCATTGATATCTATTTTCTCAAATATTCCTAATGGAGCTATGCTCAGTTTTAATGTATCATATCATGCACCTGCAAATTCTGATGCTATATGTGAGGTAGGAATTATTCATCTATATACTAATTTTAGTATAAATGTTGATGATTCCATTCATAGTGAACGAATTAATGGAATTATATTTGCCATATTAATCCTATCATTTTCTCTAAAATCTTTTTCTAAATCAAGTACAGTACTTTCATTAATTCATAGTTCATTTATTGTTTTTAACAATTCATCAGATTGTTCTGGAGTTAAGGTATCAATTGATAACTTTTTTTCTAATTCTGACTTCATTGATAAAAACATTTTTTGTTTTACTGATTCAACTTTTTCTGTTAATTCCTCTTTCGTAAATAAAAGATCTTTTAATTCTGGTCTAAGAGTATAAAAATCAGTCAAAGTAACTTTTTCTCATTTTTGTAATTTTTCTGAAATAACTACTAATGCATCTTCATTAATTTTTCCTTCTGAAATAGCTTTTTTGATTTGTTCTGATTTTTCAGGATGAGCAGTTATTAATTGAGCTTCTAATCATTTGATTGTTTCCTTCCTAGTTTCAGGATTTAATACATCACTTACTTTATCAACAACTTCTCCTACTTTTTCTCAAAAACCTAAAAATCACATTAATCATTTAAACAAATTTGAGAAAAACTTCATAATACCTTCTAGTCATGAACCTATTTTTTCAGCAAATGAATTAAATCCTTTTGCTATCGTTACTCACATACCTGCAGAACCTATTTTTTCTTTTACTTCTTTAAATCAAACTTTAGCTTTTTTTCAAATTTCAGAATTTCAAGCAGAATCTATAATACCATCAAATGATCATTCTAGTCATTTAAAGTTTTCTTTAATTTTACCTATTTCTTTAGGTTCTTTAATTCCTTCTACTGTTCAAGTCATATCAATACCTGATCTTAAAAAATCAAGTTCATATTTAGAAACTTCAGCTATATTTTCACCAGCTTGAATTTTCTTTATAGATTCATTACTCAGACGTAAATCTTTATATTCATTCACTTCTTCAGAGTTAAGAATTGTTAAAAATCATTGTTTAACTGATTCTGCTACAGTTAGATTGTTAACTTCATTTTTATTTGGAGTATATGTTTCAAATACCATATTTATATTTTTAATATTATTTACTTTAATTTTATCATAATAAAAGATAGGAAGCAAAAAAACACCAAATTTATTTGGTGTTTTTTTGTAGGTTAATTTGTACCTTCTTCTATACGATTTTGTTTTGTAATATATTCATAAATAGCTGAATTTATAGTTCAAAGATATACATTTGATAATGCTTCTTTATAGAATTCATCAGGTAGGTCATTCTTATCATCTATAATCATAAAAGTTTCAATTGCAGGAAAAACTATTCAAAATGCTGCCCATCTTTTTAATCCATCTTTTATTGTATAATCTTTATTTGTCAGAAGTATGTTTTTTAAATTTTGTTCAAGAGTAAGATTCTTAGCATTAGCTAGATCTTTTACAACTCTAAAAGGTACCATTGTTTCATTGTATATTGCATTTGGTATACTTCTCATTCTAGATTCTTGAGAATTATATACTATTCATTTTGGTATTTTGTATAATTTATCTAAATGAAGAGGTAAATTAGATGCAAATTTATCGAAAGCAGAAATAAATTCGCTAGATTGAGATATACTTTTTGAAATACTTGCTTTATCTAAATTATAGGTTTTTTCTAATAATTCTTGTCTAATTCTAGGAATTTTAAATATTTTTTTTATATATTTAGCTTCTAACTCTTTTCAATTTAACTCTACTATTCATCATTCTCTAATTTTAATCTTTCCAGTAAATGGGAGATTATATGTTTTAAGAAGATTTATATCTTGTCCTTTTCATATTTTTAAAGTTTGAGCCAAATTATGAGTTTCAATAAAGTCAACTTTGTAAACATTATCTATTTTTGATAACAGATCATTTTCAGATAAAGCTTTACCTTTAGGTCAGTTATTTTTATTTATTGTAAATAAACCATTAGATTGTTTATTTATAGTTGTTGCTCATCAGTTTCAATTTTCTATAGTAATAGACTTAGTTTCTTTAAATTTATCTAAAAATAATTTTTTAAAAATATTTGTTTCAGATGACGTTAACTCATTTACTAAAATTTCTTTAGAAGATTTAGCTGTATTATTTCATTTAATATCAGTTGATTCAGTTTGTTTATTTTTTCATTCTTTATTTCAAGTAGATTCACTAGATTCTTCAGTTTTATTTTTTCATGAATGAGAATTATCTGCTTTTCAAGGAGACGTTTCTACTTTTGGTACATCTACTACGTCTTCTACTTTTCACTCTACTTCTTTTTCTACTGTTTCAGCGGGCTTTTTTTCATTTTTCCCATTAAAATCATCAGTTGCTTTTTGTAAATTAGTTTGATCTTTTATTAACTGCTCATTTAATCAATTATATTCTTTTTCTAGTTGTATTTTTTCTTGTTTTAAGATATTTAGATCTTCTTTAATTGGTTTTTCAAGTGCTGTCTTATATACCTTCTTAGCGTCATTAACTGCTATTGATAGTTCTTTTTCTGCAAGGGCTATAATATCTCAGTTTTTTGCATTTTTTCATAAATTAAATGTATCTCTATCATCATAATTTAAACCACTCTCTTCTTTATTTTTATATGTATTTTTAACTTCTTCCAACTTCTTTTCTAAATCAGTTATTTTTTTTCATCTAGGTTTATAATTTGTAACTTGTTCATCTATTGATGCTAGTTCATTCTCTTTTGAATTTATTTCTTGATTTTTCTTTTTTAGAGAATTATTAATATTTTTTAAACTATCACTTGTTTTTTCAAGATTTTTTTCAGAGGATTTTTTTATTTTCCCTAAAGGAGAATTATTTAATAATTTTTGCATATTTACTTCAATTTCCTTATTTTTTATTGAACGAATTTGTTGTTCTTTTAGTGATAATTCTTGAGATTTATACATTTTTTTTGCAATTTTTTCTAATATTTCATCAGAAATTTCACCTGTATCAATGAATGATTTATAAGTCATATCGTCAACAATTTCTTTTGTAGAATGTTTTTCATTACGTGTTGTGAAATTATCTCTCACTCTTGTATTTCATTTACTGTTAACAATAAAATCTACTCAATCTGGAATTTTTTGCTCACTTATACTAGGGATTTTATTTCATTTTGCATCTATTGTTCATTCAGATTTTGCATTGATTTTTTCATGTAATTTTTGTTGTTTCGTTGTTGGTTTTGATAATCCTATTGTATGAGAGTCTGATGGTGTTGTATTTTTAAATGAGGTATCACTTTGTTTTACTCAACCAATTCATGATTCTAATCTATTTCCACCCATAGCACGTGCCACTAGTGACATTCCAGCTAATTGGAGAATGTGATCCCAAGTATATTCAGTTGAATCATCACTGAAAAGAGAATCAATAGCAAAACTACCAGCTCATACTCAAGCAGTATCTAATATTGAAGTAACTGCAATTTTTGCAGATGTTTTATTGAATGTATAAACTCAATCATCTCATAGATTTCATAGTTTACCAAACATGTGACCTTCTCATCCATATTTTGTAATAAGACCATTTACTCACCTAAATACTCCAGCAAAAGCAATTGATTTTGCCCAATCTGCTCATGTTCACATATTAAGGAAATCTTTTCCTTCTTTTGCATTCAGAAAATTATCATAGGTCATCATTCATGCATGTAATCATACTCATTCTGCACCAATTATAGTTGCTCACTGTAATCATTTTCACAGATTTCACAATCTTCCACCTTTTTCGACAAGTGTACTTATTTGAGTCGCTTTTACTATACCATTTCAAGCTATCAATGCTAGTTTTGCACCAAGTATTCATACTCACATTCATGGAATAAGACTCGTGGCTATAAATACAGCTCCTTCTGTAAATCCTTCAGCAGTATTATCAGAAAATGTATCACTTCCTTTTCCTTCTCCAAAGATATTTCCTAATATTTTAAGAGGGTTATTAGTATCTAATCCTGTTAGATCTTTTAATCCAATAAAATCTTTCATTTCAGCCATAATAATTGACTGTTTTATTTGATAATCCAAAGAAGGATTAATATCTGCTAGTGCAATTTTTGGTTTTCAATCTTCTCAAGTTTGTTTAGCAAGTTTATTTAGTTGAGTTTTTGCACTTAAAAACATATTTTCATATTTTTTAGGCACTACATTCTTTGCTACATCAATACTGGATAACTGATTATCAATACTTGTCTTTAATGTTGAAAAAGCAGGATCTTTTAAAATATCTCAAATAAGCATATTTGCGACTTCTGTACTATTTCCACTTTCAAATCCAGCTCATGATCTCATAAGATTTAGGATTTTATTTTTTTTCACTGTTAAAGAATCACTGCTATTTTCAATTAATCAAAATATTGCATTAATATCATCTAAGTCCATAATTCAAGTTGAATCATATCATTCAGCTTCTTGAATAAGTCATTTAATATTTTGAATATTTGTATTAAGAGTTCAGGTATTTCATGATATAAAAGTACTTAATAAATCTATAGAATTAATTTTTTCTAAATTATCTTTTATTTCATCTCAGTCATGAGCCATTCATCATAACCATTGCATACTTTCTCATTGAGCTTTTTGTAGAGCAGTTTGTTTCCATATTGGTAAAAATACTTCAGATAAAAGAATGTATTTTTCATAATTATTTTTTAAATCTGTTGCTTTTTCTGGATGAGCTTTGAGTAATTCTTCAAAATTACTTAATTTAGTATGAGATGTTTCTGTAATAGAATCACTTCAACGTTCATATATTGTACGGTGATTATTGATTTGATTATGTTTGATTTTTTCCGTTTTCACTTCAGGAAGAGTGATTTTTTTATCAGAATCATTATCTTTTTTTACTTCACTCAGTAATTTTTCTTTTTCTATCTTTGATTTAGTTACTACCTCTTTATTTTCTTCTTTTTTATTAGTATTATCTTTAATTGAAGGAGTAACTGCATAATCAAAAGCATCAGCTCTTACGTAATCAGCAGAAACATAACCTGGTTCTCCATTAGGCTGTAGTACTTTCACAAATATTTTACCATTTTTTTCTATTGAATCATTCAAAAAAGATATTTTTGATCAATCATTTAGTTTTCAAATCACCACTCAATCTATATCTCTTACATTTAATCTTGTGTTTAATGTATCAACAGTAAGAGTTTTTAGATTAGAAAAAACCTCACTACTTAAGTCTTTGAGTGATTTTTTTGTAGAGAGATGTAATTCATCGATTTTATCCTGTAGAGTTCAATCGATTTTATCTGTTGTTGAGTAATCAAATGATGAAATATTTTCAATAGTCATAATAATTTAGTAATTTATTAAATTCCTTATTATCATACCATATACAAAAACATATGGTCAAAAACTTAATATTGACATTTTATTATTATATATTAAAAAAATATTTAATTCTATCTTATCCTTGTAAAAACTAAATATATCTATATTTTAATACTAATAAAAATATTATTATCATCTCATATAACTCATGCTGAATATTATAAAAAAAATAATCTGTTAGAATTTTCTCTGGATAAAGAAATAATCAAATTAAAAAAGTCACTCTCAGATTTTTCTGGAATTACAAAAGTAGTAATACCAAAAAATATAAATGCAGAACTGAGAGATTATCAACAGACATGATATAATTGGGTTAATTTCTTAGAAAAATATAATTTTTCATGAATATTGGCTGATGACATGTGACTCGGAAAAACATTACAAACATTAACTTTATTGCAAAAAATATATAACAATAAAGATCTGAAACAAAAATCTCTAGTTGTTTGTCCTACATCACTTGTATAGAATTGGATAGATGAAGTTTCAAAATTTACACCAGATTTAAAAGTACAACACATTAAAGATTCAAAAATTGGTTTTTCTGAAATTCTAAAAGAAACACAAGTAATTATCGTTTCCTATGGAATTATTTCTAATTTGGTAGAAAAAGAAATGATTACAGAAAAATTTTATTATTTAATACTAGATGAGTCTCAAAATATTAAAAATCCTGTAGCAAAAAGAACAAAAAGTATTTGTAAAATTTGAGCAAAATATCGTCTGGCTTTATCTGGAACACCAATTGAAAATAATTTAATGGAACTCTGGAGTGTATTTAATTTTCTAATGCCAGGATTTCTAGGAAATATGAGTCATTTTCGTTCAAAATATATTGGAAAAACTGATAAAGAAGATCTTTCATATTTATCAGCAAAAACGAAGCCATTTATCTTAAGAAGAACCAAGGAAGAAATTCTTAAAGAACTCCCTCCAAAACAGGTAGAAATAGTAAAACTTGAAATGTGAGAGAAGCAAAAAGCTTTTTATACAAAACTCAAAACTGCATTCAAATTACAAATAAATAAAGAATTACAAGAACAATGAATCAATAAAGCAAGATTTAAAGTATTAGATTCATTGTTGAAACTCAGACAAGCTTGTCTTGTTCCTGAATTGGTTAATATGGAAAACAATACTTTGCAAGAATCAATAAAGCTTAAATACCTCGAAGAAAATATAGATGACATGATTATCTCAGGACATAATGTCCTAATATTTAGTCAATTTACTTGATTCTTAAAATATGTGAGAAATATTTTAGAGAAGAAAGAAATAGTCTATAATTACCTAGACGGTCAAACAAAATCAAAAGATAGAAAAGATCTAATAGATGATTTTAATAATGGAAATAAAAAAATATTTATTATTAGTTTGAAGGCCTGATGAACGGGGTTGAATCTTACTAAAGCGGATTATGTGATTCATTTAGATTCTTGGTGGAATCCATCAGTTGAAAACCAAGCAACAGATAGAGTACATCGTATGTGACAAGAAAAAACAGTATTTGTAAAAAAACTTATTACCAAAGATACAATCGAAGAGAAGATTTTGGAACTTCAAGAAAAAAAGAAAAAATTAATTGAAAACGTATTTTCATGAAATTTCACATGAAGCTTAAATAAAGAAGATATAGACTTTATTTTTGAATAAAAACTATATATCATCAATTCAATTTGTAAAAATAGAAAATACCCTTATCTTGTATTCAAAGAAATAGAGAAAATAAATTATATATATAATAAGGTTAAAAAATGCTTTTCCGTATTGCAAAATATTCCATCAAAAATATCTTAAGGAATAAATTCTTAAGTATTTCATCAGTGTTAGTATTGACCTTATTAATGTTCTTTATTAATATTCTTGTTATTCTACATGACGTAAGTTTTAAACTGATTGATTCAGTAAACTCTAAAATGACTATATCTTTATATTTAAATAAAGATTATGATAAATCTTCATTAGAGGTGAGTGATTTGATTAACAATATCCATAAACTTAATTCTGATATATCTGTTGAGTACAAATCTAAAGAAGTGATACTGGATGAAATTAGAGAGAGAGAACCAGATCTTGTAGAAATATTAGAAAGAACAAATCCTTTACCTGATACAATTATTCTTTCAAATATAGGGCTAGATTATTATGAACAGGTAAATGCTATTATTCAACCACAGATTTATATCCTTTCACAGAATAAGGAGGATGCAGAGCATTTTTCTAATTATTGATCACAATATGATAATATTAAAAATATTATTTGAGTACTACATATATTAACAGGAGGTTTATATATAATGATAGGAGTATTCTTATTATCAATATTTATTATCACTTATTCGATTATTTGAAACTTTATATATTACTTCAAAGATGAAATATATATTACTAGATTAGTAGGTTGAAGTAAAAAATTCATATATGGTCCATTTGTTTTACAATGAATGATTTATTCGTTCAGTTCATTTATATTAAGTTTTATTATATTTATATTTATATTATCAAATATAAATAATGCCTTCTGAGATGTGTATATGTTTGAAGCAAATACTTCTATATGAATTCTAGAGTTAATTGTATTTGTATTAGTATGATGAATAAGTTGATTATTTTCATCTAAGAGATATTTAAAGTAGCTCACGATAAATGATTTTAAAATAGAGTCTCTAATTAAGGAGCTCTATTTTTTTTTAATCACAGATAATGGCTAGCCATATAGTATGTAATCATATGGTAAAAAAATTGTACAATCTAAGTTAATGTGCGTTAAAAATAAATGAAAGTAAAAAAGGTGTATACTGTTTATTAG
>Ga0233426_10001218_pt1 | contig 24236 bp, 17 predicted proteins | sample SI_118_April2016_6_FD_179875 | JGI IMG/M metagenome (GOLD analysis project Ga0233426, IMG submission 179875) | Seawater microbial communities from Saanich Inlet, British Columbia, Canada - SI_118_April2016_10_MG | ecosystem: Environmental > Aquatic > Marine > Inlet | place: Canada: British...
ATAGACGCTTATTTGAAAGTTGATTCAGTTAAGGGTATGTATTGGCAACAATGCAAGGAAATTATTCTGTGTTACTATTTAATATCAAATAATCGAAAAACCACACTAGAGGGTAACTCATGAAAAAATCATTATTCTTATTAGTAGCATTATGTTCAGCATTTACATACGCGCAAGAGTCATATAAACACGAGCCTGTAGCTAATAAAGCCGAGTATTTCGTGTCTACGTTTAACCAGCGAAAAGACATGGGTGACCTACTGAAATGGGCGGCTGATTTCGAAGACTGGCAAGCAAAATCTGGGCTCTACGACAGCATGTCCACGTCACTCTTAGTACCCCAATATATTCAGAATACTGCAGCCGCTGATGTTGTCTGGCTGAATATATGGCCAACATCAACAGCACAATATAAAGGGCTAGAAAACTGGCTGGTAAACGGCGGCGAGTTGATGAGCAAATTGCCGGTCACTAACTCACAGGTAATCGATACAGCGCAGTGGCCCATCTCTGCACCTGAAGGAGAAGGCACCATTGGGATGGTTAGATACTCTGACTGCAAGCTAAAGGAAGGCGTGTCTGGCAGGCAAGCATTTGATGCTTATAAAGAGTTTGCCATAGCTGCAAAGGAAAAAGGCGACAACTTAGGCCGAAAAATGATCTTCCCAGCCGCTGGCGGCACCCAAGGTGATTATGATTATGTTTATTCCTTGTACGCAAATAAAGTATCGGAACTTGGCGAAGCCTCAGACCTGTACTGGGCAGAAATCAATGGGTCAGATGAAGACGTGGCGCTAAATGAAGTAGTAGAGTCTTGCACAAACTCTAGAATGTATTCGTCCAAGAACATCAAAGCTTCTAATAACTAGACTTACAATAAGCTTAAAGATATATGAAAGCTCTAAAACCCTCCTAGGTTTTAGAGCCTTTTATTATGTTTCATGGAAGATTGCTTTACTAACGCTCTACTGTCACAACTCTTATTTGTAATTGAAGTCACCATAATCAACTGTTTTGTCGTAAATCATTGTCGCCAGAACGATATCTGGCATTTTTGAATAACATCTACAGCCGACAGCCGAATACTATTTAGAGTCTAGGTGATGGCTCAGATGCTGGTGAAAATTAACGATGGCCTTTTCAAAATAACCAAACGTAAAATGGCTATTGGCGCCACTTCCCGCAGACTCTTGGATAGCGCAGGCCGCCTCACGGTCTTCATCTTGACCTGACTCATTAACAAAAAGCGCATCGCGCATGGCTTCGTCCACCGTAATTGTATGGCCTTCGCTATCTTTGTTAATCATCCGGTAAACGACCCATTTGGATCGGGTTGGGCTTAGGGGCTCAAGAATAACCAGACTGGTGTGCTTTGATAGTACGGCGACACTAACATTGGGGAAGAGCAGATAAACAGAGGTTACCAAGCCATCAACACAACGTTTCTCGGGGGCTATTTGCCGTAACTTTTCGATTCGCCGAAAGGGAAATATCACTCTTGAATTAGGTCCAAAATTTTCCACTAACGTGACATTATCAAGACCATAAGGATAAAAAGTCTCTTTGTGCAGGGACTTAATATGGTATCCCTCCATCAATGTCTCAGTGAGCAACTTCCAATTAGCCTCGTCCGTTAGATCACCTTGTTCAAATAACGCCTGCTCTGGAGTAAAATAATCAAGCTTATCGTCTAGCATCTCTTCGGTGATACGACCTTCTTGCATCACATATACAATACCGCCCTTTTCCCTCGCACTGACTTCCACTAAGCCGTGCTCATCTGGATTAACACCAGGAAACCCCTCCTGTCCTGGGATGCTTTTAAGGTTGCCTTCCAGGTTATAGGTCCAGGCATGATACGGGCAGACAAAAGATCGAGAACAACCACTGCCTTTGGCGACCTGCATGCCACGATGCCGACATGCATTGATAAAAGCCCGCACAATGCCATCAAGGCCACGTACGACAACCAGTGGCGTTCCGGCCGCTTTACGGGCAATGTAACTGCCCCTATCTGGTAATGCTACTGACGGACAATACGGCACCGCAAGACGTTTTAATAAGGCAATTTCAGCATCAAATCTTTCTTGGGACTGATAATTTTCAACAGGCTCTCGCCAAACCGTTTCACCTAAATCTGTAGTGTTATTGTCAATATGACTAAAAATACGCTCTATAACCTCTTGATCATTAAGCAGTACGGTCTTGTCGAGAGTTTCCTTCATTACACATCCATTTTCGTTTGTTGTTGTTTTTTCTGCTATTGAGCCATGTAATGAATAGGCGAAGACCAGGCGCGCTCCTGGATTGTGGTAGCCAAGTCAGATCTGGGTGCAACACCAGCACGAATGGCATCCCAGGTCGACCAACGACAGGTTGGATTTTCTAACGCGCGTGCATAATAAAAAGCGCGCTGATCAGCCCTAAAGTCTGGATCATGCCATAGGGTCGATAGTTGCGCCGCACCAGTTTCTAAATTGATCGAACAGTCGGTAATATCCACTCTGGCACCATTGTCAGGACAGCGGTTTGTTTTGGGGTTCACCTCTGCATTACCGGCGCATGCCACATCGATAACATCTTCATGAGTATTGCCATCGGTATCAATCCAGCCCTTAACTATCTGTATCCGCTGCAGGGGGGCATTTTCTGGGTCGGCTGAGGCCATAATTAAAAAGCTCGGTGAGCTAGGAGCAGTTGATGCACTTTCTTTAGCCAAGAGAGTGCCTCCCATACTAACGCCACTAGCGTACGCCTGCTCCACACCATCAGCACTTGTTAGCATGGTGTTATCAAACCCATAACCTGCAAAGAAACGGAGCCTTATGCGTGGGCCTGACGTGGCGAATACTTCCTTTCGACGAAAAGCACTATACAGCGACTCTCGGGTGTTTTCCTCAGCCCATGCAGCAGCCAAGCCTGAGGCTCCAAAAGTTGGTGTGGCGCCGCCGGTATAGACACTACCGTCGATCTTAACGTACATGTGTTTACCCAGTGGGGTTGGGTTTAGCGTGGTCGCTATTTTCGACGCATAGTAGGTAAACTCTCCGCCAAGCCCTTCTCGCGGTATCGAGCCTCGCTGTTCGGCAGTAGACGATAATATCCCTAATTTTGATACAAAAGCTGACTCATCATTTTGGCTTGCCGCTGAATGGGTATCACTTGAGCCAATAAATCCAAACTTATACGGATTTTTGACCCCTTCTTGCTCAAGGGTCAAACCAGTCAGTAGAGCCTCACGCACATAGGATCCTTGCGGTTTACTTATTGCCCCTGTTGCAACCCGATAAGGCATGATTTCAAAACCAGCCCATTCATCTCGAGTTGATAAATTAGGGTGGGTTTCTGAAGTACCTTTTATCTGCGTTATTTCAACCAGCGGTTCATTTCTGCTACGCTTTTCTGCATAAGTATCATCAAAAGACCTGCTCGCCCAATCTACCCGCTTAAACATCTGACCGTTGGAGGCATTAGAATTATGCGGTATAGCCAGACTTTCAACGCCTTTTACCCTCAGCGCATCCATCCACTCCCAAAGATCCTCTGGGTTATCTGAATGAAAGCGAGAAAAGGGCTCACGAGGCAAGCGATCGCTTCCAGAAAATATAACATTTCTATGCAAGTTACCCATGTCGCTAGTGCTGGTGGTGTATTCGTAGGCGGCGAACGTCGTGAACTTACCCGGATCATTAAATTGGTCTGCAGCGTTAATAGTATCGCTCCATGCACTCCTTACGACATCGAGCACTTCTTTACGGTCTAAATCTCCTTCTAATACGGCTGCAACTGCGTCAGGTAAGAAACCTGAGAATGCCAGTAAACGCTTCAAGGAACTAATGAAACCAGTGCCGAAGTTGTCAGGCGCATTTAGGTCATTATAAGGTTCTGAGAATTCATTTTTTGAGAAGGCTGTGCTAGTGTCTGCAGCCGCTTTAACCAAACCTAAAAACATCGCGTGGTCGGTAACAGCATAAAAATCCATCGGCCGTGATAGTTGCATATTGTAGCCGCCGGGATTTTTGATCGCCTCGCCTCTGGCAAAGCGATAGGCATCATAAGGGGTTGCTAACGTGCCAAACGCATAACCATCAAAGGAGTATGCTGTGTGCACATGCAAGTCACCAAAATACGCACTACGTTCCGTTTGGCTTTCATCTTCGATAGTATCAACGGTAACCGAAGCCTCTTCTCGCACTAATAATTCAGTTTCTGTTTCAAAGACGTTTTTTAGCGGAAAGATTGCTGTCCTGGGGTCATCCTTAAGGAGTCGATCGATTTCAGCAGTTTGCGCCAGAGCACGCTCATCAGAAAGAATGTCGGCGGCAGAACTGAAACCCTCACTGGACGCCTCCATTGTTTGGTCTGAACAGGATGTTAGTACCAGTCCCATCATCAGTATCCAGAAACAGTGTCGGTATTTACAGTGCCTATTTACCATTTTTATATTCTCTTATTATAAGGTCAGTGAGCCGCTTTAAAGAGTTTAGCTTATTGTTGTCTAGCTGTATGCCAAATGGGTGAGCCCCAAGCCATTTCAGTAGCCGTTGCCGGAACACCACAGCCCTAGAGTCGACAATAATCTGTATAGGAAAGGGCCGAAATGCTTCTTAAAACCACCTCGATCTATTCGCAGCCTTCATCGTTAAGCTCTCCCGAAGGCATTTGGGTGCGGCAGAACGTCGCGCCGTAAAGATCGGCACCAGAAAGAATAGCACCAGTGAGATTAGCGTCAGAAAGATTAGCGCCATTAAGGTCCGCTGCAGTAAGGTTAGCAAGAGAAAGGTTAGCACCGCTAAGGTTAGCCTCAAAAAGGCTAGCAGTGGTAAGGTCAGCTCCCGCAAGATTAGCAAAAGAAAGGTTGGCGCCAGTAAAATAAGCACCAGTAAGCTTAGCTCCAGAAAGCTCAACTCCAGTAAGATCAGCGCCCTCAAAGTCAACATAACTTAAAGAGCAATTCTGACATCGCTTAAGTTGTTCAACCCTCAAAAAATCTGCTTCTTCGTATGCCCATGCACTCGTCATCATAAGCAGAGCAGCAACACAGAGTCTCTTCGCAAGGTAATTCGGTAACCTAGAATAATCCATAACAACAATTCCGAGTACTTTAACTAAGAGTAGGTAAAATATGTCGATTTATCTATAAATTGTTATAAAACAATTATTACGGCAACGATCTCTTTCTGTAAAACCATAACAGACCGTATTTTTATAATCCGCCGGCGTTGTGAATTCACCTCAAGGCTGGGCGGCGTTATTGGAGCCCTAAAAATTATCTTCAGTTAAAATCTTCTGCTGAAATATCACTATGGTGAGTGTCGAGTATCACAAATAAATATTCATTACCCGCTCTTAGCAAAGTATGGCCTGTGTAATCGTAATAATGAATGTATCCGCCAGCATAAAATGAGCCTTGAGTGCCTTGTGTTATAGAAAGATTAGAGAAATTCAAACCACCGTCTAAGCGAATCTTATCAACCCCATCTTCAAAATCATGAATAGCGCTTGTAGTTATAAAGCCATCTGAACCATCCCCTGGACGAGCGATAAAAATATCGTGGCCACTGCCGCCGTAAAGCTGATCTTTCCCGTCGCCACCATCAAGAATATCGTCGCCATTCCCGCCATATAACTCGTCGAAACTGTCAGAACCATATAAAGTATCGTTGTCATCGCCACCATAAAGCTTATCTTGGCCACTTCCGCCGTCGATAATGTCATTTCCCGCTTCTCCATATAGAAGATCTCTTCCGCCAAGGCCGTATAAAATATCATTCCCTGGGCCAGCATATAAGGTGTCTGAATTGTCCGTGCCATAGATTATTTGGTCGTCGGGAAAAGCGGGCATCAGCGTCTTTAAATGAGCTTCAATCTCGGCTGCCGTATCACGTATTGCATCCCCTGTTATAACACCGTTAACCAGCGGATCGCCTTCCAAGCCAAATAGGTATCGCAAGGTAAGCAAACCATCAGTTAATGCATCAATCTGTCCGTCACCATCAATATCAGCAAGGTCACCTAGCTTCTCAATTCTAGATTCAATATCTACCGCTGACTTATAGTCGGCATTGGATGCAATCGCTCCCGTAATGAGAGGCTCTCCGTCTAGACCAAACATACCTCTAAGCAGCAGTAATCCATCAGTTAACGCGTCATATTGACCATTGCAATCAATATCTAAGGTTAATGTCGATGGATTAGATTCTTCCTGTGAAAAACTTGTCATCGAAAAGAGAAATAGAATAATGGGCCAAGACATTTTGGCTAGATAGTAGTCGCTATGCAGTCTAGAACAATTCATGGCTAGAGCTCAACTTGTGTTTACTAAGCATAGCTAAAGAAGGTCGACTTATCTGCACGGCTATGCCCGTCCATAAAAGAAATAATGGCGGGGTCTGTGGGCCACTTATTGCCTCCCCAGTGATAAAAAAACCAATGCCTTAGGGGTTGTATTTGTTGCTGGTGCTCGATGTTCTTCGTTCTTAATATCGTGTCTATTAAAAGAGACCATAAAGAGTCTTTAAACAGACAGCAACGATAAGTCATTCTTCGGAATGAATAATTATGTCGAGATAGGAACAAAAGATAAATCATAAAGCTCAACTGACATAGAGCTCACTTATTAAAGATTTTTGGATTAAGACGCAAAAACTGGGACTTGAAAGGGGAAACAACATGTCGCAAGAGAGTAAAACTGCAGCCATTCCATTTGGAGCCCGAGTAAGAAAATCACCCTTCTTTGACTCTACTAGAAAAGATGGCGCAAAGGCGTTTTCAGTGTACAACCACATGTACTTTCCAACGTCATATGCCGGAACAGAGAGTGAATATGATAGTCTTATTAATGATGTGACTATGTGGGATGTGGCGGTTGAACGACAGATTGAAATCAACGGCCCCGATGCCTATGAGTTTATTCGTCGGCTAACGCCAAGGAACCTGGAGAAATGTGAAATTGGCCGTTGTCTCTACGTGATCCTAACAGGCCACAATGGTGGCGCGATTAATGATGCCGTGCTTCTTAGATTAAAACCCGATCAATTCTGGTTGTCTCCAGGTGATGGCGACGTACTACTTTGGATCCAAGGCGTGGCTATTAATTCGGGCTTTGACGTCAATGTTTTTGAACCTGACGTGTCGCCTCTGGGCATATGTGGGCCTAAAGCACCCGCCCTCATCAACAAACTGTTTGATGGCGAGCACGATGATTTACGCTTTTATCAAGCACGTGAAACCTCGCTCGCCGGCATTCCAATGGTGATTGCTCGAACAGGATGGAGCGGCGAAATAAGCTACGAGCTCTATCTTCGTGATGGAAAGCGTGGCGATGCATTATGGGCAGTCGTCAAAGACGCCGGGCAAGAGTTCAACATAGCACCGGCAGCCCCAAATACTATACGCAGTATTGAGGGCGGCTTGCTCTCCTATGTCTCAGACATCACTAGAAATGACTGCCCCTATACCATCGGGTTAGACCGTCTGGTTGATGTTGACCAAGACATTGACTTTATTGGCAAGGAGGCTTTAAAGAAGATCAAAGAAAACGGTCCTGCAAGAAAACTAGTGGGCATAGAGATTGCCGGTGATCCCATCACGTCTGCACCTGAGCATCCATGGCCTGTTTTCAGCGGTGATGAAAATGTTGGCTATGTTTCACGTTGTATATTCTCGCCGCGTCTTGGGAAGAATATTGGCTTTGCCAACGTTCCAACCGAACTCTCCGCGTTAGATACACAGTTAACTATAAAATGTTTTCTGGGTGATTTAACTGCGGCTGTTAGTGCGTTTCCGTGGGTACCCGCAGAACGCATCGCTCGACATATTGCGCCTCCACTGGCTAAAACGAACCCGTTTGGCAGTCTACGTATGAGGGCCAGCCCCCTGTAATAGAGATAAACAAATGTCCAACAACAAGTTTGATGCCTTCACTATAACCGCAGCGAATTATGAAGCCTTAACCCCGCTTTCATTTTTGCCAAGAACAGCACTGATGTTTCCAAATCGTCGTGCAGTTGTTTATGGCGAGCGCAGCTATTCTTGGCAAGAGTTTTATAAGCGCTGTACCAAACTTGCTTCAGCACTGAACAAGATTGGTATTGGCAGAGGCGATACCGTCGCTGTTTTGGCCGCAAATACCCCCGAAATGGTAGAAGCTCACTTTGGCATACCGATGTCTGGTGCCGTATTAAACACGGTTAATACTCGCTTGGATGATGAAACCATCGGCTATATTTTGCGCCATGGAGAAGCCAAAGTATTTATCGTTGATTACGAGCTTGCTCCCCAAGTCAAAAACGCACTTGAAATCCATGGAGACAGCGATTTACTAGTCATTGATATCTTAGACCAGCAAAACACTGCTAACCCAGCGGCAATAGGCACTACTGACTATGAAGCATTTTTAGCAACCGGCACAGATAAGTTTCATTGGGATATGCCAACCAATGAATGGGATACCATTGGCCTTAGCTACACCTCGGGCACATCAGGTCGGCCCAAGGGCGTGGTGTACCATCACCGTGGCTCATATCTAATGTCGATGGGAACTATCACCGACTGGGATTTACCTCGTCACCCTAATTATTTGTACACTGTACCCATGTTTCATTGCAACGGATGGGGCCATGCGTGGACAATGACCGCGTTGGCGGGAACCATGTTTTGTACACGAGCCATTGTTCCAGAGGCAATTTTTTCGGCGATTTTAGAGCATAATATTTCTCACTTTGGCGGCGCGCCGATTGTATTAAGTATGCTACTTAATTCTCCTGCAGCTAAAGATTTCTCTTGTCCGCATAGAGTTGAATTAATGACCGCAGGCGCCCCTCCGCCAGCCTCGGTAGTGCAAGGCATAGAAAACTTAGGCTTCAATGTCACACAGGTCTATGGGTTGACTGAAACCTACGGCCACACTGTTATGTGTACCTGGAATTCCGATTGGGATAACCTCGATGAGGAAGCAAGAGCTAAATTAAAGGCTAGGCAAGGTGCCGCAATGGTTCAGACGGCAGGCATGCGCATTGTGGACATGGAATCTCGGGAAGATGTTCCCGCCGACGGGCAAACGATCGGTGAAATACTAATCCGTGGTAATACGGTGATGAAAGGCTACTTAAAAGATGCCGATAATACCGCAGCATCCTTTAAAAATGGTTGGTTCCATACTGGCGATTTAGCGGTCATGCATCCACAGGGTTATGCCGAAATTAAAGACCGTTTAAAAGATATTATTATTTCCGGTGGTGAAAATATTTCTTCCGTAGAGATTGAGAGTGTATTGCATAGGCATGAGGCCGTAGCACTCGCCGCGGTGGTCGCTCTGCCGGATGAAAAGTGGGGCGAAGTGCCCCTTGCTTTTATAGAGCTCCTTAATGGAGCCCAGGTTACAGAGAAGGAACTTGAAGTGTTTTGCAGAGCTCACCTTGCTAGCTTCAAACGTCCGAAAAAAGTTATATTTGGCGAATTACCTAAAACAGCGACGGGTAAGATTCAAAAATATGAGCTGCGGGCTCTGGCGCGCAGCGGCCAACTAAACTGAACCACATGATGGCACTAGACTGGGCTGGTCAATTAACGATACTCTCGCTTTCTTAGACCTTACTAATAATGCAATCTAACACTAGAAAACATAAAGTATTTTAGGAGAAATTATTTTGGAAAAACTCGATAACTTTGATCTCGAAAATCTCACTCTCATCGGTGACGAAGACGGTATTGTGCAGGTTGTCCTGTCGCGGCCAGCAAAGCGTAATGCCCTAAATGCTCAAACTATTGAGGAATTGATCGAGGTTTTCTCTAAGCTCCCTAGGATGGGTGCCCGAGCCGTAGTGCTTCGAGCTGAAGGAGACCATTTCTGTGCTGGTTTAGACCTCGTCGAACACCACAATGAGCAGCGTCGCCCTGAAGAATTTATGCATATTTGCCTGCGTTGGCATGAAGCCTTTAATAAAATGGAATATGGTGGCGTGCCAATCATAGCTGCACTTAAAGGAGCCGTAGTTGGCGGTGGCCTGGAGCTTGCCTCTGCCGCTCACGTTCGCGTGGCTGATCAAAGCACCTATTTTGCATTGCCTGAAGGACAGCGTGGCCTATTTACCGGTGGTGGCGCAACTATTCGTGTTGCCGACCTTGTTGGTAAAGCTCGCATGATCGATATGATGTTAACCGGCAGAGTTTATAAGCAAGAAGAAGCCTTCCAAGTGGGCTTGTGTCAGTATCTTATCGACGGTTCAAGTGACGATAAAGCCATGGCGATTGCCCGTACAGCGACGGAAAATCCAGCCTTATCTAATTTTGCTATTTGCTCTGCAATTAGTCACATGCAAAATATGTCGGCGATGGATGCAGCCTACGCAGAATCTGTTATGGCGGGCATTGTTAATACTCAGCCGGCTTCTAATGAAAGATTAGAGGCATTTGCCAATAAGAGCGCACCAAGAGTTCGTCCAGACTAAACACTCGGACTCCATCAATAAGGCAATAAAATAAGACGTTTAATTAGCGTATCTAAAACCAAAAATCCTCCGCACATCTATGCTAAGGATTAGTATTTTTGGTGGAGCCTAGCCGGATCAAACCGCTGACCTCAACACTGCCAGAGTTGAGTGATTAAAAAATAAGTCGGGTATAAAGACTACATCATTGATTTATTGGAAAATTTGCCTTTTATTCGACTGCGTATGCTACACAGCTACACTTTTAAATGAGCATCTCGATCTATTGCTAGTATTCATTTTCATAGCGATTAGGGCTTAGAATAAATATTAGGTTAGTCCACTTTGCCTAAGGCAAATGGCAGTATACGCTCTACGAACTTAGTGTACGCAAGCCCCGATGGATGTAATCCGTCAAGTGCGACTAAGTTTGGGTTATTTAATCCTTCCCGAGTTATGTCAGTAATATAAACATAAGTAAGGCTATTTTCTTCAGCATAATCTTCTGCAAAACTATTATACATATCTATATCTGCGCTAATGTCTTGAGGATTGCCGTTTTGCCCGTAAGGCGTATAAGCATAATCAGGAATGGAAATGATAATTAATTTAGCCGCATCACCACCCACAAAAGAAATGGCGTAGTTTACCAGCTCAATGAATTCACTTTCGTACACACTAAACGCTTTACTTTGGTACTGATTATTTACCCCAATCAACAAAGTCACTAGGTCGAAATCGTTCGGCGGGTCTTCAGATATAATCGCATTTTTTAAATTAGTGGTCGTCCAACCAGTCTTTGCTATCACCTCTAGAGAAATCACATCCTGCTCAGAGTATTCCACTTCCAAACTAGTTTTTAACTGCTCAGGAAAACTGCAGGTATTACAGACACTCGCGCCAACTGTATAACTATCTCCAAGCGATAAAACTTTAACATTACGCGCCGGTAAGTCGACATCAGTGGAGATAAAGAACCTCCAAATTGCTCCATACAAATCGACACTTTCACCAAAGTCTGCACTATGTCCTGCTCCCTCGGCCAGTAAATACCTCACCTTTTGGTTATTTATACATGACCCGAATGTATATTGCTTAACGGCTTGACTTCCCCAAGTTATATTCTGAATTGTGGGGGTCATATTACAATTGAAATTTAACGCCCAATTTTCTGCACTGGCTTGCGCAGACATGAATATGCTGCCGGCAGCGCCACTTCCCCCATTCACTGGAATCAAATTATCTTCGGTGCCATTGACTTGAAAAACTGATGCAGCCCGAGACGGAACAATTTCACCAATAGTGACGGTCTGCTGGCTAATTATCGGGGCAATTGCCTTAAAATGAGTGGTCTCTTTAGCGATTCTATTAACCAGTCCTGCACCGTTAGAGACGCCAACGCCGTAGATTTTATTAACATCAAATAATCCCGTACCGTCCAAATCATTAATAATCAAGCTAACGAATTCGACATCATCCGCATTAGTTTCGTTGCTTACATTCCAGTGCTTATCGAAACCATCAGGGAAAATACCAATGAATTTTCCATCATCAATTAATATGGAAACATCAACATTATTGCTCAGCCAATCCTCACCAGTACCGCCCGCACCATGAAAAAAGAACACCACAGGATAGTTGTCTTCCGAGGGACTTTCGGGGTAACGAATGAGATAGGGCCGGTCTACTAGCTGACCATCGATGCTCTGGGTGATTGTCTTTTTTTCTATAATTGAGACGTCCGGCACAGCTGGCGAAGAGTCCACCACCGCAGCTTGTGAAATTGGCGGCGATGAACCGCCTCCACCGCAGGCTGTGAGAAAAAATACACTGATCCAAAGAACTGCTTTCTTCATCGGGTTACCAACGTCATAAAATTTCGATGTTGCATATATACTGGTAGAACTACTTTATGGATGTGTGGACACCACAATTAGGCTCTTTTGGGAAGGGGGTACCTCGATCTAGTTTATCAGGGAAGATAGAATTGATTTCCAAGATCAACATGCTCTCTGAGGAACACTCTTGCTACCTAGCCCCTGGTGACGGAGCGCGCTCATCCTTGGGCTAGATTACATGAACCCAAAGGTATCTCAAGGGCCTGGCGGTAATGAAATCGATCTGAGATTACCGACACCGAATCACCGATTTTCACTCTGCATCTGCGACCGGGCTGCTGAGCGTGATTACCAGCTGCGTATTGGGCGTCGTATACGCGTTAACAACCCTTACTGGCCAGCTGATTTCCGCAAGGCGCACGCCTGTCGCGAGTTCAAGGGTGAGCGTACCAAGCGCCGGTAAAGTCACGGGCCCGGGGTTGTTCTGATCGCCAAAATTCGAAAGATTCTGCAACTGAAACGGCACGCTCGAGCGGTTTTCAAGACGCACCTGAACAAGTGTGGTTTCTGGAAGATAGTGCGCCGACGTTACAACAATGCTCGCCTTCACCAACGGGGCTAGCTCCCGCTCCCGTCCCAGTAGAGTGTCCTGGAACCAAACCGCAGTTCGCTTTGCAAACAGCGCAGCACGCACGGCAGTCATCTGTGCAGATGTAGCGAAAACAAGCGTTACCGGACGATGACCGCCCAGCTCTGGGAGGTAATCCCAGTCAATGAGATCATGCACATCCGAGGTACCAATCAGCGCGAGATCATTGTCAATCGCAAGCTGAAAGGATTCCGGCGAGTACGAGACGCCGTTGACCACCTCGATGCCGTGCAACAGCTTCTCCGAAAACCAGCGCTGGTGCTGCGGTGATACCGGCGGCTTGCCATCGGGGGCCTGTTCCGACCAGGATGGGTGATTCCAGAACAAAAACGCACCCTGGCCGTTAGCAGCGCTGACGGCGGCATCGGCCGCCCACAGACCCGTCCTGACGTAGTATTCATTAACTTCACGCTCTGACCCCCAATCAGGCAAAGCATCCAGACGCGCCGCCATGCCCGCTTCATCGTCGGCGCCCGCATCTAGCTGAACCAAGGGGTTTGCGTCCTCGACGAAAATCGCGTTGATATGTCCTGTCGGCAACTCGCGAGTTATTTCAACACCCGGAACGACCAGGATAGGCTCATCGGTCGCCGCCTCTTGAGCGATAGCATAGGCCCTGTTCCGGTCCGGGTTCGGCAGATCTGCGCGATGCGGTTGCCATTCGAGGTGCTCCGTTATCGCGAGAATATCCAGCCCGTCACGCAGGCCTTCCTCAACGCGCACATTGGGCCACACGTGTCCGTCGGAAAAAACGGTGTGTGTGTGCAGGTCGGCCGTGAGTACCAGATAGTCCGCGGTGTTGGGAAACACCATATCCCGTTGCAGGCTTGCGGGCGTCGGCACCAGCGGTTCGGCCTTACCATGGGCGTACGCCTGAGACAGGGCGAGACACAAGTTCAGGATAAGGGTAAGCGTCAGCACGATGCTCCCGCGAGCGAGTTGGTAATGCATACACGATCTCCTGTCGGATAACTAACCACCCCGACATTATTAAAAAAGGCAGGTAACACAAAAGAGTAGATTCAAGATATTATGGCACACGAATCAATCACTACAACACTAGATTACAGGAACCCAGATGATCTACCCTTTGAAAGCGTAGCTGTACGAATCTAAATTTTTGTGCAGTTAGTAAGTACGCTTATGGAATGTAACCTTTTAAGTATGAAGGGTTGCATGAAAAAATTTATATAGCGGAATACCCAGCAAAAACAACCCTACTCCTAAAAGCAGAACATACAAACCAGAACCTGCGGCAGCTATCAAAGTATATGTGACTGACAACAAAGCCACTCCGGCCCAGCCCTTTGCGCTAAGCCAAGAACGCTTAAATTCTGCCACAGCAGATAACCCATAGGGCGCCAGAATTGAAAGGGTCGACATAGAAATTAGAAAAGAGAACGCGCCGACTAGCCCATCGGTAAAGTTAAGCACCAGTAAAGCCGTTGAAAATACACTGGATACCATAAGTGCTCCGGCTGGAGCTCCGCCCCTGTTTTTCTTTGCAATTATCGCAGGGGCTAAACCATCTGCAGCTACTGCCATGGGCATCTGCCCCATCACAAATATATTGCCATTCAAAGCACCTGCTGTGGAGATTAAGGCGCCTACACCAATCAATAGCGCACCTCCCTTGCCCATGTGCGCGGCCGCATCAACAAAGGGCGATTCTGATACCGCCAATATGTCGGAAGGCACCAAGAACATAATAGCGATTGACGCGCCCACATAGAGTAATGACACACTAAGCGCTGCAGACACTACCGCAATAGGAATCGTTTTCTTGGGGTTCTCCACATCAGCGGTTGGAATGACCGCGGCCTCTATGCCTATAAATGACCACATCGTTAATAACGCGGTAGTCGCCAATGCCTGAGAGATAGGTAACCCCTGCGGATTAAATGAAGGAAAGTTATCAATGTCACCGTAGGTAATCCCCAAACCTATAATCACAACTAATGGAATAATTTTAAGTATGGTCAAAACCAACTGAACCGAAGCGGCCTCGGATACTCCTTTAACATTTACCCAAGTTAGCACTCCAATGCCACCGGCTGCCACCAATGCCTGAGTGAGGCTGTTGGCCGTAAATATAGGAAATACTGATCCCATGTAACCTACGAAACCTATTGCTATAGCGGTGACTCCAAACACGACGCCAACCCAGTAACCCCACCCTATCAAAAAGCCGGCTAGATCGCCGAAAGATTCCTTCACATAGGCATAAGGACCGCCTGCATTATCGGTAGTGCCCGCCAATCTCGCCAACACGAGGGCCAATACAATTGTTCCAGCAGAGGTCAACAACCAACCCAGCAAACTGATCCAGCCGTAAGGTGCCAGCACCGCAGGTAGTAGAAAGATACCCGAGCCGATCATTACGCCTACTGACATTCCCCAACACTGCCAGAACCCCATTTTTTTGGTTGTTGCACTCATCGGTGCTCCTAGAAACCCCTTGGTTCTTTCATAGTTTAGTCGCTATTAAAGAATCTAATACTGGGCCTTTTGCTTATTAGACGCTCGCAGAATAGGTCTCGTCATACAAGTTGGCCCACCTTCACAGGGTATACAAAGTGACTCTCCACTAAAGGTATCGATTTTACAGCCAGCATTGCGCATCAGTGACAACGTTTTATCGCATCCATCAATTGCCACAACATGACGCGGAGCAAGAGTAAGTACATTTAGGTTTAATCCACCAGAGGCCTCAAACTCATCCGCTGGCGCCTCAAGCAATTCATAGCCTCTTGAGCTTAAGAGCTGGGCTAATGCAACAGGCAATAGCGCCTTATGCACCAACGCTAAGTCCTCTGCCAACAGGCTGATCAATGACATTAGGTGCAAGCATGCCTGCTCGCCCTGATAACAGGGCAAGTCAAAGGCTAAAACGGTTATCCCTTGATTGCCGAGCATGTTTTGCATCTGAATAATGCCGGCCTCATTAGTTCTGTATCCACGCCCGATAAGTAATGTCTGATCATCTAACCAAAGCGTATCACCGGCCTCGCAGGTAGCTTCACCCATCACTTGCCCAATAACTGGAATGTTCATGGACTGGTAGAAAAGTCGATGTGATTCTGACTCACTAGCCCTAAGCACTTTTCCCGGGTTCATTAGAATGGCACCCTGAGGAGTCATTAAAGAAGCATCGTAAGTAAAAACTGCATCGGCTGATTCCATGTTTTCTGGCATCCACAACACTTCGACACCAGCTTGTTCGATATGCGAAACAAATTTTTGGTAATCTTTACCTAACTCTTTTGGATCAAAGCTATCGCCATAATGCCACTGATGAGCATCTGCGTTTCGCAACGTCTTTCCTGGGGCATGCAAAGCAACCCTTTGCAAGGGTGCGACCATTGAAGATACGCCGTAAGTCTTTACTGACATGGTTGTGATTTAAACATTTAATGAATTGTTGATTTTGCTGTTTATCAACTGGACTTTCATTCGTTACCCTGTCGGCGATCGGCGTCCACTAAATCCCCTGCAACAAGACTCAATGCTTGATTCATATCAAGGGCAGTGCAGAACTCGCCATGCAGATTGGCCACCGTCATTGAATGCACCAAATCCGGATCATAATCTGTGCCATCAGGTCCTACCCGATTTGTTGTTGCACAACAGTCTGGTACAAGGTAAGTATCAAACCCCATATTTCCGGACATTCTAATGGTAGTTTCAACACAACAATTGGTAAAAAAGCCAACCACCACCAATCTTTGAACACCCGCTCTGCGCAGTAGAATCTCTAGCGATGTCCCAACAAAACCGCTATTTACATCTTTCTCAACGACTATATCGCTGGCGGCAATTTCAAAGCCTGGTTTCAACTCACCTCCGGGCTCGGAAAGCTTTAATGGGGAGGCTGCTTCGCGAGAATCATGCAAAGTCCAGGCAACTGGCAACCCACGTTGTCGCCACTCAGATAACAGCGCGAGCATATTATTTTCAGCCTCAAGGTTGTTTCTGCGGCCAGTTTTACCGCCCCAATGAGCCAAAACATCAACACCCTTTTGCACATCGATTAGGAGTAGACAGCTATCCTTGGAAAATTGATTAATCAAATCAGTCTTCTTCCTATTTTATTTAATTTATGAAAATTGAATATAAAGCAGAATAATAACTATGCCAAACATTGTCCAGAACAAAAAATCCCCCGCACTTAAGTACGAGGGATTAATTTTTGGTGGAGCCTAGCGGGATCGAACCGCTGACCTCAACACTGCCAGTGTTGCGCTCTCCCAGCTGAGCTAAGGCCCCAAAAAGGAAGCCGCATAATAGGGATCAGGACACCTCAAGTCAAGCCCGTTTCCACGCATAGTATGGCTTTCAGAGATTAATCTAACCTGGTAATAGTAACGGTTGGTCGGTTTATTCACGTTTGATAAAAAACCATGTTCATTGCGATTAGTGTATTGAACCAATATTGATTTCTATCACCTTCGACACCATGGCCAACGGCAGACGCAACGAGACAAAGGAATACCTAATTGCGTAGCTGACAGATCAAGAGCTTAGAGCTATTATACTGGCCGATGCAAAACCTCACGACAAACGTTAATTGTTTATTTAACCTTAAATTTATAATGGGAAATTCTATGAAACTCTACCTAAGCTGCATTGCCATGGCGCTTAGCCTATCTGCCTGCAGCCCCGCCTCTGAAGACTCTAATAATGCGGCACCAGCAGCCCTGACTTCTGGTGTGATCAAAGAAAATATGAACCTAGCAATCAAACCTGGCGACGACTTTTTTAATTATGTGAATGGCACATGGCTGGATAAAACCGAAATTCCGGTAGATAAGTCAAGTTACGGCGGGTTCACGGTGCTGCGTGACGAGGCCCAAGACAATGTTATGGCGATTATTACATCTACATCAGAAGGTAGTTTTGCCAAAGGTACTGATGAACAAAAAGTAGGCGATCTATATCGATCTTATATGGATATGGAAACCCGCAACAAACTGGGCATTGCGCCGATCAAGCCTGAGTTAGCAAAAATTGCCGCTATCAAAAACTATGACGATTTGGCAGTGTATTTAGCCCACTCGAACAAATACAACTATGGCTCGCCGTTTAGTGTTGGACAATATGTGGACTTTAGAAATCCGTCCAAGTACATGATTCTGACCTGGCAAGGCGGCCTTGGATTACCTGATCGTGAGTACTATTTTAAAGAGGACGAAGCCAACCAAAAAATTCGCGCTGGTTATGTTAAGCATATTGCCAAAATGTTTACGCTGGCTGGCCTAGATAATGGCGATGCTAACGCCACTATGATTATGGCGCTAGAAACTCGACTTGCTGGCGAGCATATGAAAAAGGAACAAACCAGAGATATGGTTGCCCTGTACAACCGAGTCGAACAGGCTAATCTTGCGAGTTTGATGCCAACGTTTAACTGGACTGCATTTTTGCAAGAGGCCGAACTGGCTGACGTGGATGCTTTGGTTGTTACCCAAGTAGATTACATGCGCGCACTCGATGAGATTATTACCTCTACCACTATTGCCGACTGGAAGACCTTCCTTAAATGGGGTCTGATCAACAGCACCGCAAGTCAACTTAACGCTGAACTGGATCGAGCGAGCTTTGAATTTTACAGTAAGCTGCTTAGAGGTGTCGAAGAGCAATTACCCGAGTGGCGCAGAGCGGTAAATCTCGTTAATGGCACGGTTGGCGAAATCATTGGCAAGGTGTATGTAAAGCGCCACTTCCCTGCCGAAGCTAAAGACCGCATGTTGGTGCTGGTCAATAATCTACTTAAGGCCTATGAGACTAGCATTAAAGCGCTAGATTGGATGACAGAAGAAACTAAGGTGCAGGCGCTAGACAAGCTCTCCAAATTTACCCCGAAAATTGGCTATCCAGATAAGTGGAAAGATTACTCGCTACTAACAGTGGATAGCACCGATCTGTTCGGCAATATGCAACGTTCTGCTGAGGTTCAGTATCAAGAAATGTTAGTTAAGCAGAAGGGTCCAGTACAAAAACACGAATGGGGTATGAACCCACAGACGGTTAATGCCTATTATAACCCACCGATGAATGAGATTGTTTTTCCAGCAGCCATACTGCAGCCACCTTTCTTCAACATGGAAGCAGAAGACGCCGTCAACTACGGTGGTATAGGTGCGGTTATTGGTCATGAAATCGGTCATGGCTTTGATGATTCCGGTAGTACTTTTGATGGCGATGGTCTACTGAGGGACTGGTGGACAGACGCAGACAAAGCTGAGTTTAAGAAGCGCACTGGCAAATTAGTGGCCCAGTACGATAGTTACGAGGCCCTTGAGGGTCTTAATGTTAATGGCGAATTCACTCTAGGTGAAAATATAGGAGACTTGGGCGGTATAAGTATCGCGTTAAAAGCCTATCAGGCATCGTTAAATGGGCAAGAGGCGCCCGTTATTGACGGTTTTACGGCCAGTCAGCGTGTGTTTATCGGTTTTGGTCAGGTATGGGCAAACAAGTATCGGGATGAAGCTCTGCGCAATTTGATTGGCACCGACCCTCATTCTCCAAGCATGTTCAGAGCCAACGGATCTATTCGTAATGTACCTGAGTTTTATGAAGCTTTTGATGTGCAAGAAGGTGATGCACTTTATTTGGCACCAGAAGCACGGGTTAAAATCTGGTAGCCCCTGTACCAGTGGCTATGTAACTGCTAAGGATACAGTGTGATACAAAAAATCCCGCACAGGGGACTGTGGGGGATTTTTTGACTGTGGAACTTAAACAGAACTCAGGGTCCCTAACCACGGATCTAGCATAGCGCGGTTATGGCCTTTAGGCTTGGCCGCAGGCCACATTAGGTCAGCTGCTGATACGCCTTTTCCATTTTTTTAAGTTTCTTTTTACCTACGCCGCCCAGTAAGTCTATGGCGTGGCGTAATCTAGCGCGGGACATATCTGCACCCAGTAAATTCATGGAGTCCATGACGGAGATCGACGCACTGCTGCCGGCAATCGCAATAAACAGAGGCGCTAAGAAAGGTTTCAGCTTGATATCCATAGCGTCGGCGACGCTTTTAAGGCCACTAAAGATGTTGTCGCGGCTCCATTGCTGCACCGATTCTAAACGCCACAGGGCGTACTGTAGGACCTCCAGCAGTTGATCCTCTTCCATGCCAGCAGACTTTAGGTCTTCTGGGGTAATAGGCAACATACCTGAGACTAGATAACTACCCAAGGGGGCAATATCAGATAGGGTTTCCATGCGCTGCTTAGCAAACGGCAGAAAGGCCATCAAGGTATCGCGATTCAGCGCCCATTCTTTTAGTCGATCGGCTAACTGCTCGTCAGATAATTCTTCACGAATCCACATACCATTGAGCCAACTCAGCTTTTCAACATCAAATACCGGACCACCCAGTGAGACACGCTGAATATCAAACACCTCAAGCATCTCTGGCAGGGTGAACTTTTCCCGCTCATCTGGCATTGACCACCCCATGCGACCTAGGTAGTTAAGCAAAGCCTCTGGTAAATAACCCATACGCTGATAGAACAATATGCTGGTAGGGTTTTTACGCTTAGATAGTTTGCTTTTGTCTACGTTACGTAACAATGGTAGATGACAAAAAACTGGCAGGTCCCAGCCAAAATATTGATACAAGAGAATGTGCTTAGGCGCCGAATTAATCCACTCTTCACCGCGTATAACATGACTGATCTCCATGAGGTGATCGTCGACAACGTTGGCAAGGTGATAGGTGGGCATACCGTCGGCTTTTAGTAATATCTGTAGGTCAATCTGTCCCCAGTCTATTGTAATCTCGCCGCGCAGCATGTCAGTAAAGGTGCACTGCCCTTCTCTAGGAACTTGCATACGCACTACATGCGGCTCTTTTTTAGCAACGCGCGTTGCAATTTCGTCTTGGCTAAGTGACAAACAGTGGCCGTCATAGCCAATCTGCTGTTTGTCTTCCATTTGCTGGCCCCGTAATGCATCCAACCGGTCAGACGAACAGAAGCACCTAAACGCATGGCCACTATCGAGAAGTTGGTCTGCATGCGCGCGATAAATGTCAGAGCGCTCGCTTTGTCTGTACGGCCCTTTAGTGCCGCCGTTGTCTGGACCCTCGTCCCACTCTAGACCCAGCCAATGCAAAGCATCCAGAATAGCTTTTTCTGACTCAGGTGTAGACCGAGCCTGATCGGTGTCTTCGATACGCAGTAAAAACTCACCGCCCTGACTATGAGCAAAAGCCATATTAAACAGCGCCACATAAGCGGTACCAACGTGAGGGTCACCCGTAGGAGACGGTGCTATTCGAGTGCGAACAGTCATTTAAAATTCCAAATCATCAATTTAATTAGTTTAAGTCTTAACGGACTTTGTTAGTGAAGCATTTTAAATCACAAACTACCAATTGTCGCGACGAGAACGCAGCGCAACGAAAACATCTTTATCACTAGAATCAGAACAGTCAACGGCTTTGCGTATGGTTTTATTACCCAACCTAAAGAAAGTATTAAATTTTCGTTCATCACCTACCGTTGTGTTCAATGGTGCCGTCACTGGGTCAGTTTGAATAGCTTTGGCTAGCCAATCTTGTGCATCCATGTTTTCAGGCTCAAGGCTTAAGGTAAAGCGTAGATTATTTTCTAAATATTCATGGCCAGGGTACACAACAACGCTGTCATCAAGGGTATAGAATTGCTCTGAAATAGTACGATAAAGCACCGCTGCATCACCGCCATTGCCGCAGTTGCCAACCCCTGCATTAAACAGAGTATCACCGGTAAAAATGGCCTTAGCAATGCGGCCCTCGCTGAGCAAAAAGCAAAGGTGGGCAAAGGTGTGCCCTGGGGTGTCCAATACTTTAATCTGAACATCATCCTCCAGATCTATAATTTCATTCGCACCTAACATTCGAGTTAGGCCGGGTATCTTGCCTTCACCATTTGCGTGCGCCCACACTTGGCAGCCGTGCTTTGCAATGAGAGCTTCATTACCCTGGGTATGGTCCCAATGCTCATGGGTATTGATAATTGCCGTCAAGGTCAGACCTCGCTCTTTTAGACGCTGATTAACACTTTCGTCTTCCCATGGGTCAATAACGATAGCGTTGCCATCGTCAAGTTGGATCAGATAGGTGAAATTGCGTAAAACACTTTGGGTATATAGCTGATGAATTTGCATGAAGGACTCTGCGTTGGTTAATGATTAGCTAGACTAAATGATCACGCTTGAAAGCCAAAAACTCAAGCCTTTCATTCATTAGTTGTGCCACTTGAATGGGAAAAATTTAATCGGTTGTTCGACTACTGGTCAACGGCACATAAAAAAAGGGCTGCCAAAGCAGCCCTTTTTTTAGTTTCTAAGCTACATTTTACGAAAAGTCTGGGTTTGTTGGGTCATAAAAAGTTTTGGAGTTATAAATGTCGGGATTAACGCAGGTTGCTGTGGCCTCTAAAGAAGCTTTAGCCGCACCTCCACTTGCCTCCCAGCCTTCACTGCCTAACCGCATAGCTTCCATACTTTCATGGAAATGCCCCCAAAAAAAGTCGACTCCATTGGTCTCGGTTTCTGGACGCGCAGAATAGATACCATAGGCATAAAAACTAATCGCCTCAGCATCCAAACCATCCAGCCAGGTCTCGTAAGCAGAAACAGTCGCATCGAGATCATCAGCGCCCTTCCCTTCGTTGAAACTACAGGCAAAGAATGCAGATGCAAAGTTTCCAGACTCCGGCGAGGGACCAAAACTGTCCGGTGCTCGAGGGAAACTGAAGTCCCAGCCGTACTTACTAGGAATATCGCACACCATTACACTCTCGTACTTGGCAGACCAAGCTTTGGCATCGTCATTCTCAGCCCACTGAGCCCAAACAGCATCAGCAGCGGCCTTAGACGGCCAAGTAACTTCCCACCAACCATTAGGAAATTGGTTCTGGTCACTTGCTGGCGCATAGCCCCAAGCGCCAAGTAGATCAGGGGCTAACCCTCCCTTTCGCCATTCAGCAACCATTGAGTCAACAGATTCCTGACTAAAGTCAGGGCCTGCAGTACAAGGAATAAACTCATTATAGAAAACCTCACCAACGGCATCCCATGAGGCAGTTTGCAGCTCAACTGGAGCTGAGGCAACAGTCGCTTCTTGCTCAACTTCAGAGCACGCGGCTAGGGTTAATAGCGCAAATCCAACCATGATTAATTTATTCATAATATATCCTCTCAGTAATAAAAAGTGTTGTGCGTGGTAAGAATATAGGCACCATCTTTCCGCAATAGCGCGCATAATCATTATGCAACTAAGCATCATTGACATAGAACTTACACTCAATACCTATGTGTAATTGAATAGAATAAGTGGGTAACCAAGGCCCACCCATATTATTTCACTACTTATTTTCGATCGGAACAACTATTTTAGACATGGGATGCACCGCGACCAACCCGCAGAACAACATCAAAAAGGCTCCACTGCCTATCATGGTCGCATCGAGGCTCCACTCGATAGCAAATCCCATTATGGCATCGGCAATCGGCAATAAGCCCATAGACATAAGCATCAGTATGCTCATCACCCTACCAAGCAATGCATTAGGCGTAATTCGTTGCAGCCAAGTCGTAAAGTGCACGTAAAAGAAGCTCTCAAAAATGCCGCTAATAAAAAACAGTAGCATGGCCCACCAGTAGGGATCATAAAATATTATCAACGCTAGGGTAGAACCACTAAACACATAAGCCCAGAACATGCCGGGAATTAACTTTTGGTCGCCAGCCACTTGAATATAGGCGCTGCCAATTGCGCCAATAAAAGCTCCTAAGCCGAAGGCCGCTGTTACGACGCCGTAGACGTAGGCCCCATCCACATAATGCAGCTTGGCCCACACAGGTATTCCCACAAAGACCATGGGCATAAAGAAAAAATGTATAACAGCCATACCTATGAAACCGAGGCGGACAGCCGGAATGGACCAAGCCCATAATGAGGCCTTACGTATCTCAGCATACAACGATGATGTTTCCGAGACAGTAGACTCAGCATTAAGGGGGCGTACTTTTACAAATAGCAGTGACAGCAGGGACAAACCAAACGTGAGCCCATCGACAAGAAAAGCACGATAGAGACCCTCTCTATCTAAGTCATAGCTATCGAGCCCGTCGACATTTAGCGCTACCTCAGAGGGATGGCTAGCCGAGCCAATCTCTCCTGCGATTATAAATGCAGCAACAAATGGGCCTATAGTCATTCCTAAATGCAGAGTCGTCTGAACGATCGCGTTACCTGCCTGAAGCTCATCTCGTGAGACTAAGCTAGGTAAAATAGAGATACTCGCAGGATAGAAAAATGCATCTGC
>Ga0233426_10001220_pt1 | contig 24218 bp, 20 predicted proteins | sample SI_118_April2016_6_FD_179875 | JGI IMG/M metagenome (GOLD analysis project Ga0233426, IMG submission 179875) | Seawater microbial communities from Saanich Inlet, British Columbia, Canada - SI_118_April2016_10_MG | ecosystem: Environmental > Aquatic > Marine > Inlet | place: Canada: British...
TTTGCGGCAAAATCAGGATGCCTTCGTTGCAGCTATTGGATGTTATGCGCAGTTACAGCCCAAAGCTTTGGCTGATGTTACTGGAGTGGATTTGGTTTTGGGTGCTTCAGAAAAATTCAAGCTAACACAATATCTAGATGATTTAACTAAAAAAGAAATTAGTGCCATACATTCTTGCGAAATAGATTCTGTAACTCAATATATCAGTAGTTTTTCTACAAGTGACCGTACACGTGCTTTTTTGAAGGTTCAAGATGGGTGCGATTATAAATGTACCTATTGCACAATTCCATTAGCACGTGGAATCTCTAGAAGCGATGACTTAAAGAATGTAATTGAGAATGCTAAAAAAATTGCAGCCCAAGACATTAAAGAAATTGTTTTGACCGGAGTTAATATTGGTGATTTCGGAAAAGGAGAATTTGGAACTAAAAAACACGAACATACTTTCCTTGATCTTGTAAAAGCTTTGGACAGAGTAGAAGGGATTAGTCGCATTCGAATTTCGTCAATAGAGCCTAATTTATTAAAAGACGAAACAATTGAATTTGTAGGTAAAAGCAATGCTTTTGTTCCCCACTTCCATGTTCCGCTTCAGAGTGGTAGTGATGTTATTCTCAAACAAATGCGCCGCCGTTACTTATCTCAACTATATATAGATCGTGTAAGGGCTATAAAAGAAGCAATGCCACATGCATGTATTGGAGTTGATGTAATTGTTGGCTTTCCTGGAGAAACCGAAGAGGAGTTTTTAAAGACATATGCTTTTTTAGTAGATCTGGATATTTCGTATTTACATGTTTTTTCATATTCAGAAAGACCAAATACAGCAGCAGCATCAATGGAAAACATTGTTTCTAAGCAAGTCAGAGCAAAACGCAGTAAAATGTTACGCGGTCTTTCGGTAAAGAAAAGACATCATTTTTACACCTCTCAATTAAGAACGTCAAGAGTTGTTCTTTTTGAAGGAGAAAATAAAATGGGTTATATAACTGGGTTTACAGACAACTATGTTAAAGTAAGAATGCCTTGGGATCCAAGTTTAGTTAATACTTTGCGTAATGCAGAATTAAAGGAAATTGACGAAGAAGGTTTTGTGAGAATTAGTCTATTATAACTTAATCCCTACTGGTAAAAGATCTTTATAGCTTTTATTTTTTCTTAGAAAACCAGCTATTTCAGGACTTGTAGGAACAACTCTCATATTTTTTTCAGCAACAAAATCAAGTACAGTTCTAATGAATTCATCTTTGAAAGCAGCCGAATCAATATCTTCAGGAACAATTAACTTGGTAAGAAAAATCTTACGTTCTTGCTCAGCATATTCAATTCGTGCCATAGATCCATTTACAACAACTTCAAATTGACGTAAAAATTCATTATTTTCGAGGGTAAGTTGACTCATGTCTGTTGATTTAGTTAAATTCAAAATTAAAGGCCAAAGTTTGTTACAATGTGAAATAAAAGGTAAAAGATGTTTTTACCATGATTTCTTAAACGGAGTACAAAGATACGAATTATTTGTTAATTAATTATTAATGCAAGATAGCCGAGAAAATAAAAGTATGAAACGAGGTTTATATCTAATGCCTGGAATGGCAGCAAGTCCAAAGATATTTGAGTTTATAGATTTGTCAGCTTCTTTTGAGGTCATTTGCTTGTCTTGGATTACCCCAGAACCTGAAGAGTCAATAGAAAGTTATGCACTGAGAATGTGTGAACGAGTTGCGCATCAAGAGCCTATTTTATTAGGGGTTTCTTTTGGAGGAGTTTTAGTTCAGGAAATGGCAAAGCACATTAAATGTCATAAGGTAGTTGTTGTTTCTAGTGTTAAGTCAAATAAAGAGTTTCCTTTCTCAATGACTTTTTCAAAAAAAACAAATGCACATAAACTATTACCTACTCAGTGGATTAAAAATCTAGAAAGTTTAGCCCTTTTTGTTTTTGGCACTTCAGTTGAGCGCAAAGTAGATTTATATCAAAAGTATTTATCGGAACGCAATCCAGATTACTTAAAATGGGCAGTTCATACCTTGGTGAATTGGAAACAGGAAGTCTTTGATTCTGAGATTATTCATATCCAGGGAGATAAAGACACGATATTTCCGTTTAAAAATATAATAAAAACGCGGCATCTTCATACCTTACAAAACGGAACACATGCAATGATTTTAGCAAAATCACAATGGTTTAATACTGAATTACCTAAAATATTATCTCAATAAATATAGATGAAAACTAAAAATAAAATTTTTATTGGATCACTTCTTATGATAAGTGCTCTGATGCTATTCAGTTCAAGTTTGCTGAAAAGTAAAAGTGCTTTTAAATCTTACGGAATGAGTGAACCTTCTAAGGTTTATGCCTTAGATATTGCATCTGAATATACTTTTGCAGGAGAAACAGTGTCTCTAGAAGATCCAGACCTTCAAGAACGAATGGATAAGGAGTTATTAGTTAATACGTACTGGCAGTCGAATATGATGTTGATGATTAAACGCAGCAATAAGTATTTTCCGTTAATCGAACGAATCTTAGAAGAAGAAGGTATTCCAAATGATTTCAAATACCTAGCTGTAATTGAAAGTGGTCTTGAAAACGTAAATTCACCAGCTGGAGCTAAAGGTTTTTGGCAGATTCTAAAAACAACAGGACGTGAAATGGGACTTGAAGTAAACACAAATGTAGATGAACGCTATAATATTGAGTTTTCTACTCGTGTAGCTTGTGCTTATTTGAAAAAGGCGAAAAATAGATTAGGCTCTTGGACACTAGCCGCCGCTTCCTATAACAGAGGTATTTCTGGCATAGACAGGTTGCTTAAAAGACAACAAGTCGATTCGTATTACGACCTATTACTTAATAGAGAAACTAAACGTTATGTTTTTCGGATTCTGGCAACTAAAGAAATTCTTTCAAACCCTTCGAAATATGGATTTGTTTTTGAGAATCAAGATTTATATAACGAAATTCCTGTTTATACAGTCGAGGTAGATACTGCAATCACTAATATTGCAAGTTTCGCTAAGAATATGGGGGTTAATTATAAACAAATCAAAATTCACAATCCCTGGCTTCTTCAAAATCATCTGAATAATAAGTCAAGAAAACTGTATTACATTAAAATCCCACAAAACGTTAAGGTTGGCCCTTAGATTCGTTTCATTTGTTGTTGCATTTGCTTAATCTGACCGCTTAAAACCCCTTGGGTGTCGAGCTTTTTTGCTTTGTTAAGCAAAAGAGTAGCTTCTCTTTTTCTTCTTTTTTGCATGTAAATTCCTGATAGACTCAAGTTAGCCATTGCCAAATCGGTGTCCATTGATAGACCTAATTCTATGGCCTTTTTGAAATATTTTTCTGCTTTGGTAAGGTTCGTTTGTGAAAGAATAATACCATGTAAATAATTGAAATAACCTTGTTGTTTTCTTACCAAACTCTGCTCCGGATTTGAAATTCGATTGAGCCATTTTAAAGTACCTTCAAAATTTTGCTTTCTCAATTGAAAAAAAGCAAGGAGTATAAACTCATTTTTGTAATAAAGTAAAATAAACATACCTGCAATTAGCAGAAGAAAAATACCATTACCAATGGATCCTTCTATAAATTGGTATATACTATATGCTGTTGTGAGCGCAGCAAGAATGAGTTTTATAATCTTAGGGAACATGCTTTGATGATTTTTGTCAAAGTTAATAAAAACTAATCACTAAGGATGAATAAAGCACGACAACAGTTATAAGCTTATTTTAAGGGGATATATTTAAGTGATTTTGGGGTTATGAATGCAATTCTTTTAGATGTGTTTAATGTTGTGTATTTTTTTAAAATTTTAAAAGATTGTTTTTTAAAAACACTTGTCTAAAATAAAACTTATCGTATATTTGCTCACGCTTTGAAAAGCAAGACATAAGTCTTTATTCAAACTTATATTTTATGAAAAGAACATTTCAACCCTCGAAGAGAAAGAGAAGAAACAAACACGGATTTCGTGATCGTATGGCTTCGGCTAATGGACGCAAAGTTTTAGCAAGTCGTAGAGCTAAAGGACGTAAAAAAATATCTGTATCTTCTGAGCCAAGACATAAAAAATAATGAATCAAATCATTTAAATTTAAGGTGTTACTTTTTATAAGTAACACCTTTTTTTATATATACTATTTAACTATCATAGCCAATGCCTAAAAAACAACACCTTAAAACAGTCCTTATCATCGGATCAGGCCCAATTATTATCGGTCAAGCATGTGAATTTGATTATGCAGGAACACAAGCACTTCGTTCTCTAAGAGATGACGGAATTACAACTGTATTAATCAACTCTAACCCTGCTACCATCATGACTGACCCTACCATGGCAGATCATGTGTATCTCAAACCGTTGACTACAAAATCGATTGTAGAGATTTTGAAGAAGCACGATATTGATGCGGTTCTTCCTACCATGGGAGGACAAACTGCATTAAATTTATGTATTGAGGCTGATGAAAAAGGTATTTGGAAAGATTTTGATGTAGAGCTTATAGGTGTTGACATTGACGCAATTAATATTACAGAAGATAGAGAGCAATTTAAACAATTGCTTAAAAAAATAGGCATCCCTGTTGCCCCAGCAGAAACAGCAACTTCGTTTTTGAAAGGAAAAGAAATCATACAGAAATTTGGTTTCCCAGTAGTAATTCGACCTTCATTTACTCTAGGAGGTACAGGAGCTGCTTTTGTTCACAATGCAGAGGAGTTTGATGAGCTTTTGACTAGAGGTCTAGAAGCTTCTCCTATTCATGAAGTGCTTATTGATAAAGCATTAGTTGGATGGAAAGAATACGAGTTAGAATTACTTCGTGATAAAAACGATAATGTTGTAATTATCTGTACAATTGAAAATATGGATCCTATGGGAATTCATACCGGAGATTCCATAACAGTTGCTCCTGCAATGACATTATCAGACACTACCTATCAACGTATGCGTGATATGGCGATTAAAATGATGCGCAGCATTGGAGATTTTGCAGGTGGATGTAATGTTCAGTTTGCTGTTAGTCCAGATGAGAACGAAGATATAATTGCTATTGAAATTAACCCTAGGGTTTCTAGATCTTCAGCTTTAGCATCTAAAGCTACTGGATATCCTATTGCCAAAATAGCAGCTAAATTAGCAATCGGTTATTCTTTAGATGAATTAGAAAATCAAATTACCAAGTCAACTTCGGCTCTTTTTGAACCCACAGTTGATTATGTAATTGTTAAAATACCACGTTGGAACTTTGATAAATTTGAAGGATCTGACAGAACACTTGGTCTTCAAATGAAGTCAGTAGGAGAAGTAATGGGAATTGGTAGATCATTTCAAGAAGCCCTTCACAAAGCCACACAGTCTCTAGAGATTAAGAGAAATGGATTGGGAGCTGACGGAAAAGGATATACCGATTATGATCAAATTATATCTAAACTTACATACGCCAGTTGGGATCGAGTATTTGTTATTTACGATGCAATCCAAATGGGAATACCGTTGAGTCGAATTCATGAAATCACAAAAATTGATTTATGGTTTTTGAGACAATACGAGGAGTTATATGCTTTGGAGAAAGAGATTTCTAATTACTCTATAGATACTATCGATAAGCCCCTGTTGTTAGAGGCAAAGCAAAAAGGATTTGCAGATAGACAAATTGCACACATGCTCGATTGCATGGAAAGCGAAGTTTATAACTGCCGTTCCAAACTTGGAATTCAAAGAGTATATAAATTAGTTGATACCTGTGCTGCAGAGTTTTCTGCAAAAACACCTTACTACTATTCTACTTTTGAGGAAAAGATGCAACTAAAAGACCAAGAGCCTTTTAGTGATAATGAGAGTATAGTTTCGGATCGAAAAAAAATAGTAGTCCTAGGTTCAGGGCCTAACAGGATAGGGCAAGGAATTGAATTCGATTATTGTTGTGTCCATGGAGTTTTAGCAGCTTCAGAATGTGGCTATGAAACAATTATGATTAACTGTAACCCTGAAACGGTTTCTACCGATTTTGATGTTGCAGATAAATTATATTTTGAACCTGTTTTTTGGGAACATATTTACGACATCATCCAACACGAAAAACCCGAAGGCGTTATCGTTCAATTAGGGGGACAAACCGCATTAAAATTAGCTGAAAAGCTAGAACGTTATGGAATAAAGATAATAGGAACTAGTTTTCAAGCGCTTGATTTAGCAGAAGATCGCGGAAGTTTTTCTACGCTTTTAAAAGAAAACAACATCCCTTATCCAGATTTTGGAGTTGCAGAAAATGCTGAAGAAGCTCTAGCTCTAGCTGATGAATTAGATTTCCCTATTTTAGTGAGACCTTCTTATGTACTTGGTGGTCAGGGAATGAAAATTGTGATTAATAAAGAAGAGTTAGAAACTCATGTTGTAGACTTGCTGCGTAAAATACCAAACAACAAACTCCTTTTAGATCATTACCTTGAAGGTGCTGTAGAGGCCGAAGCAGATGCTATTTGTGATGGAGAAGATGTTTATATTATTGGTATTATGGAGCATATCGAACCTTGTGGAATTCACTCGGGAGATTCTAATGCAACCCTTCCAGTATTTAACTTAGGAGAATTTGTTATTCAACAAATTAAAGACCATACCGTTAAAATTGCTAAAGAATTAAAAACGGTTGGACTAATCAACATTCAATTTGCAATCAAAAACGATAAAGTATTTATCATAGAAGCGAATCCTAGAGCATCACGAACTGTTCCTTTTATAGCAAAGGCATACAAAGAACCTTACGTTAACTATGCAACCAAAGTAATGTTAGGCGAAAAGAAGGTTAAAGATTTTAATTTTAACCCTCAACTAGAAGGTTATGCTATTAAACAGCCTGTATTTTCATTTGATAAATTCCATAATGTAAATAAACAGCTTGGACCGGAAATGAAAAGTACAGGAGAGAGTATTCTGTTTATTGATAGCCTAAAAGATGACCAGTTTTATGACTTATATGCTAGGCGTAAAATGTATTTAACAAAATAAATTAAATACAGATTTTAAATTGCTTCTGAAATGGATCAAATCCAACAGTTTCTTTAGGGAAAACAGTTTGAAAAACGCCTCTTTGAATTAATTCATCAGGAGTACCAAACTCCCATCTATCTACCAAAAGCAGTAAAATTTTATCACATATTTGGATTGCACTATTAAGATCATGACTCGTAAATAGTATGGTCTTTTGTTTTAGTGAGACAATTTTTTTGATTTGTTGAAATAACAAAGCTTTGTTGTACAAATCCAAATGGGCACTGGGTTCATCTAACAAAACAATTGCTGTATTTTGTGCTAGTGCTCGCGCCAGAAGAATTTTTTGAATTTCACCATCACTCATTGTCTTCAGCTTTCGGTCAGCAAGTGCACCAATATTCATTTGCTCAATAGTTTCAGAAACTAGCTCTCGATCTTTTGCTTTTTGAGAACCAATCCAATTGGTGTAGGGTTGTCTTCCTAGTTGTATTACTTCTTTACCTAAAAGGTCTCCAGATAAGGATCTTTCGGTCAAAACAATACTCAGGTTTTTTGCTCTGTCAATTGGGCTCATTTCATGGATGTCTTTCCCGTCGATGGTTATAGTTCCATTTAATGGATTTTCAAATCCTGCTAACGTTTTAAGGAGCGTACTTTTTCCAATTCCATTACTCCCCAAAACTCCAACTAAAGTACCTTTCTCGATTGTTAGATCAAGATCCTTAGAGATTTCTTCAGAAATATAGCCCGTAGTAAGTTTGTTGAGTGCTATCATAACTTATTTTCGTTGGCGTAAAATGAGTAAAATAATTAAGGGGGCTCCAATTAAAGAAGTTATTCCATTAATTGGTAAAATAGATGCGCTTCCGGGTATTTGAGCAATAGAATCGCAAACCAAGAGCAGCAATGCGCCACCTAAAAATACCGCTGGTAAAATGATTTTATGGTCACGGGTAGAAGGAATTAAAAGGCGAATTAAATGAGGAGCCGCTAGACCAATAAACCCTATTGGGCCAACAAAAGCAGTTGTTGCTCCGGCCAATAAACTACTAGAGAATACAATTAAATACCGGCTTCTTTTAAGAGATACTCCGAGCGACTGGGCATATTTTTCACCCAGAAGCAAGCTGTTGAGGTTTTTAATTGCAAAAACAGCCATGACAAGTCCTATGACAATTACAGAACTTAGTATTTTTAATTCAGAAGTATTAATATTGCCCAAGCTTCCAAAAGACCAAAAGATATATTTTTGCAAGGCTTCTTTACTTCCAAAAAACATTAAAATATTTACAATTGCGCCTGTAAAACTCCCAAACATTAACCCTAAGATTAAAAGAGAAGTACTGTTGTTTAGTCTTATTGATGCTAAAAGAATTACACTAAATACTGCCAAACTACCCATGCTTGCAGCAATCATGATTACCCACCGAAACCCTAATTCTCCAAAGGCAAACCAACTTCCAAAGACTGAACTTCCCATGATAAGTAAGCAACTCCTAGACTTGCTCCGGAGCTGATTCCGAGGACATAGGGGCCAGCCAAAGGGTTTCTGAAGTAAGTTTGCATCATAAGCCCACAAACGCCTAAACTTCCGCCTGTAAGTATTGCTGTTATTGCTTTGGGAATCCTATAGTCCAAAAGTATGTATTCAAAAGTTGGCTTTGTTGTTGGGTAGCCCAGCGTAATTTTGATTGCTTCCCAAAGGGGAATATCAACTGAACCAAGACTTAAATTAAAAATAATACACAGGAATAACAATCCAATTAGGAAGGTGAAAAAGCCTCTGTAATTTCTAATTTCAATCATTTAAGGGTAAGAAATAAGTTGGTTTATATGATTTGATTAATTCTGGGTAAAGATGATGAATTATGTCTTTTAAAACAAGGTCTGGATGACAAGCTCCAGATTCAAAAAATAAAATCCCTCCTGTACTCCCTTTTGTTAGCGAATAGGTAAAAATATTTTTTGCTTTAGCAGCTTTAAATCTAGAATATAGAGCATGTTCCTGATTTAGAATAGAGTAGGAGGTGTGTTGCCCTGGAGCGAACCAAAAATCGGCATCTTGTCCTTGTTCCAGAACAGCTTCTACACTAAGTGCTAAGCTTCCAGAATTCGTATCTTCTTTCCACAAATAATTTGTTTTTGCGTCCTCCAAAAGATTTGCTAAATAACTATTTCCTCCAGGAAGATACCAAGCGTCTTGATATATTGCGCCGGCTAGAATTGTGGGTCTATTTGTTATATTATTCACTAAATTCTTAGCTGTTATATATTTTTTTTCAGTTTCTAAAAACAATAAATTAGCCTCTTCTTTTTTTCCAACCAATGCCCCAAATACCTTAATCCATTCTGCTCTTCCCAAAGGGCTTTGTTCATTCCATTCACCTATAAAAATTGAAGGAATTCCTCTTTCATTAAAACGTTTCAAGGAACTGTCTATACTCTCGATACCAAAACTTAAGATTAAATTTGGATTTAAATCGATTACCCTCTCAACATTCATTTGCTGACTTTGTCCTACGTCAATTATTTTTCCTTGTTTAATTCTCTCTTGTACTTTTGGTGACGAAATGTATTTTGGTTCAGAAAAACCTACAAGAATTTCGGTAGCATTTAGTTCTTCTAAAAAAGCAATATGGGTTGTTGAAGTCGCTACAAGTCGACTGATAGGGACTCTAATAATGCCTTCATATTTAATATCTTTTGGAGGTTGTACATTATTTGGTAATAAAACATACTCAAAAACCTTTTGAGAATTAGGAACTATGTTTTTTAATGTAAGAATGTCATATTCTCCTTTATTTTCAATTGAAAATCCTCGGGCGTACTTAGCTAGATTTATAATACCAGATTGCTTTTGGGGTGCTTTGCATCCAAAAAGTAAACAACCGAATAATATAAAAGCATAAATCTTTTTCACAAGGCATAAAATTACAGCTAATTTTTAGTTCCAATAAAATTGTTTGTTTTTATTTTAAATCATAGAATTAGTTTATTTTTGTGGCATAATTTGGTTCTTGATTTTTTCAAGATTAAAAGGGAATTTGGTTAGAATCCAAAACTGTTCCCGCAACTGTAAGCTTTAGCCTCCATTTGAGGTTTTATTAATGCTTCGCCACTGTTCAAAGAATGGGAAGGTCATTAAGTAAAGCAAGTCAGGATACCTGCCATTTTATAATGTTTTAAAGTCTTCGGGATAAGGGTTTTGAGTCATTTATATTTTGTTTGTCCTTTTAATGCTTTGTTTATGTACCCTAAATTTTATATGGGTGGCTTAATGCTCCTTAATGCTTTCTTGGGATTTTCTCAAGAAAATCAATCTTCAGTTGAAGATGATCCTTTAAAAGAAAACACTTTATTAGAAGAAGTTGTTGTTGTCGATTCTAGGTTTGAAATTAAACGTTCACAATCGGGTAAGAATGTGATTAAAATTTCTGAAAAAGAGTTGAAGAACTTTCAAGGTCGAAACCTATCTGAATTATTACAAACCTTTGGTGGAATTAATATAATAGGGAGTCGATCTGCTGCTGGTCAAAACCTTAATTTTTCAATTCGTGGTGGTCGTAATCGACAAGTTTTAATTTTAATCGATGGGGTTCGTGTTTCTGATCCTTCTAGGATCGACAATGACTTTGATTTAAATTTATTAAACTTATCAGATGTTGTTTCCATAGAAATTATAAAAGGAGCTGCGAGTACCCTTTATGGAAGTTCAGCCTCTACCGGAGTTGTTAATATAACCACAAGAAAATTCACTAAAAAACTCACGGTTGATTTAGGCTCTACAGTTGGATCACATCAAGCGGCTAACACTTCCCTAAATAGATTTAGTTACCTTTCTACTTTTGCTACTATTTATGGTGTTCAAAAGGGTTTTTTTTATAAGGTTAACCTTGCTTCTCGAATCATAGATGGCCTGAGTTCTGTAAGTTTGGGAGAAGAACTTGATCGGTTTTACCGAACTAATTTTGGATTTCAGTTGGGTAAAAAGCAAAAAGCATTAGCTTGGAATTTCACTTATAACAAAGATCATATTGTTTCAGATTATGATAATGTTTTTCCAGTTGAGGATGCTGATTTTGTTTTAATAACAAAATTTGAAAGAATTTCATTCAAGTCCTCTTATTCTTATGCTAAAGGAAGTGTTCATGCTACGTTTGGTTTTCAGAATACAGATCGTGATTTCCAAGATAGTTTTCCGAGAATTTCACGAGCTTCAAACCTTACCTTAGATGTTTTTAATAAGTATATAATTCAGGATAAGTTTTATGCCATTTTTGGGTATGCCCATCAAAGGTCATCTTACAGAGGTGTTCCCGAAGTTGATCAGAACGATGCATATTTTAATCTGGTTTATTTATCACCTTTTGGATTGAATATTAATGCTGGAACAAGACTCAATGTTCATGAAACTTACGGGAATCATCAAACCTATAGTGTTAACCCAAGCTATTCATTTCAATTAGCAAATGAAAACCGTTTGAAACTATTTTCATCTTTAAGTTCTGCGTTTATTCCACCGAGTCTTTATCAACTATATGATTCTTATTCAGGTAATTTAGATTTAAAGCCAGAAGAGAACACCACTTTTGAGTTTGGCTCTGAATGGAGCAGTGCTAAAAACTCAAAAGCATCCCTTGTGTTTTTTAAAAGAACAGAAAACCCGACTCTTATTTATGATTATACAACATATCGTTATGGAAATTATATAAATAAAGTTACCTATGAAGGTTTTGAGTTTGAATATAAAAACAAGATTTTTGCTGCTGTAGATTTACGATTTAACTATACGTATAATGAAACCACATCGGGCAACTTAATTAACCTTCCAAAGCATGCGTTTGGTGGGGTTTTAGATTATGATTTAAGCGCTTTGTTTCATTTTAACGCAAGTGTGCAGCATATTGGAAGTAGGAGAAGTCTGAGTGACTCAAAATTAAATCCCTACACACTTTTTGATTATAAATTGACTCGTACTTTTTTAGATCAAAAGTTAACTGCCTTTTTTATTATAACCAATGCGTTAGATGCTCAATATGTTGAAATTGAAAATTTCAGCACTCAAGGACGTAACTTTAGAATTGGATTTAATTTTAGTTTTTAAGGATGTCAATATATTTTTCTTGAGGAAAATCAATATGCATTCCATGCATTGCATCAAATGTGGGATCTTTCATTAGAGGAAAACTAGTTCCTTTTGGGATAATGTATCTTCCGGACCCTGATATTTGATTTAATGCGGCTGCAAGAAAATTCTCTGTTGGATCTCCAAGCACCCCTAGATCAGACGCATACTCATTCAATGCCGTATTTGGAGCTAAACCATCAGAATATTCTGCAAAGCCCTCACTGTTAGCAATTTTAAGGACAATAGGTTGCATTGCATAGGTGTGGTCAGGATTTTTGGTTCCGTTATTGTCTATGTAATCATAGATGCTTATTGAACCTACATTTTTACCTACTGTAGTTTCACCAATCTGAACAACATTTATATGTGGAGCCAGTCCGTTAATCAATAGTTCACTAGCAGAAGCACTTCTTTTGGTAGTTAAAATATATACGGTAGATAAATTCAATCCAGGTAAAGAAGCTCCATCAACAGTAGCATTTGTGAAATAGTTATTTAATTCACGGTCATCATCTGGGTCCGAATTATTGTTTAGATTATTGAAATAGTCCATGAGTTTGGAATTCCATAATTGTTGTGCGAAAATTTCGTCAGTAAACTGCCCGGTAATCATACTTGCTAGGTAGGTACAGGTTCTTACATTACCACCCCCGTTATATCTTAAGTCAAGAACTAAGTCCGTAATGTTTTGAGAAGCAAAATCAGAAAATACTTGTATGAGCTGATCATCAAAACTAGCAACAAATTGGTTATACATTAAATATCCAACGCTTCTGTCCCCTGCTTCGAGTATAATATTTTTGTGAATTGGATTTTCTTGAAAGTTTTCTACCTTATCTAGAACTACTGATTCACCCGTGCTTTCAAATATTTGTGTATCCTGATTGTAACTTGCCAAGCTAATGGTATAAGTCATTAAATCACCATAAAGCAATTCTACATAATTCTCAACACTTAAATCTCTTCCATTAATAGAGGTGATTAAGTTTCCCCGCTCAATTCCTTTTGCGGCAGCATCTGATTCAGGTAAAACATAGGTAACTACTGCTACCAATTCATTACAGTTTGTGCATTGTCTAGTAACATAAAACTTCATTCCGTTTGAGGCAGATATTCCGGCCAGTTGATTTTGAAGGTCTACATAGTTTTCTTCAATCCAACTAAAACGATCATCTTCATGATTTAAGCTGTCAAAAAAGTCAGAAGGGTCTACTACACTTCCCAAGAAAGTATTGTATTCTGCTGCGTTAGTGGTTTTAGAATCGGCTAATTCATCTACTTCTTCTTGCCAGTAGTAATATTGGTTTAATCCCTTCCAAATATAATCATTGATTTCAAGGTTAGCAACGGGTTCCGTGGGAGTAGAAGTGGTGGTTGTAGTTGTAGTCGATGCTGAGGTATCGGCAGGGATGTTGATTATAGCATCATCTCGATCCTCAGAGGCACAACCAATTGATGAAATAGTAATTCCCAAAAGGCAGCAATAAAATATCTTCTTCATAGTGTCAATAAATAATTATAATTATAGTTTTGCTTTTCTAAAAAGTAAATTTAAGGAACTCTTTCGAATAATAATACATTTTAAAATATATCCTTATACTTGTACTATCAAAAAACACTCCAAATGAACAAATGCGCTTTTTTATTATTTATAATATTCAATTTTAGCCAAGTAACAGCTCAGGATGTTTTTCAAAAGTATCAAAAAAATCCGGATGCATCATACCTCAGTGTAAGCCCAAAAATGTTTGAAATGCTAGGAAAGCTATCTATCAGCACAGGAGACCCTAAAATGGATGGTTTTATTGAAATGGTCAAAAGCATGAAGCATTTCAGGGTATTAAGCACCAAGAATCTGAGTATAGCTCAAGAAATGGAAACTTGGTTAAAGGATCAATTAGCACAAACAGATTTGGAATCTGTTATGAATATTTCTGAGCAAGAAGTTGAAGTTCAGTTCTGTGTAGTTTATGGGTCTGATGATTCTAGAGTAGACCGTTTGGTTATGTATGTAAGCGGTGCTCAAAAGATAGCATATCAAGAAGGTTTAGACCTTTCTAATTTAGATTTCATACTCCTCTCGATTGAAGGTAATATTGATTTAGAACAAGTAGCCGTATTAACTGAAATTATAGATATTCCAGGGGGTAATTTCTTAAAAAAGATTAATTAGATCCCTGTATAATTAAAAGGAGTGATCTTTCTTAATTCTACTTTTATCTTAGTGTCAATATCAAGCTCATCAATAAAGTTATGTAATGATTCTTGATTTATCTCTTGATTAGTTCTTGTTAGCCCTTTAAGAGCTTCGTAAGGATTAGGATACCCTTCACGTCTTAGAATTGTTTGAATTGCCTCTGCAACCACGGCCCAATTTTCACTAAGATCTTTTTCAATCTTTTCCTTGTTCAATAATAGTTTGCTAAGTCCTTTTTGAGTTGAAAGAAACCCAATAAGTGAATGTCCAAAGGGTGTTCCTATGTTTCTAAGAACAGTACTATCTGTAAGATCTCTTTGGAGTCTTGAAATTGGTAATTTTCCTGCAAAATATTCGAAAAGTGCGTTGGCAATTCCTAAGTTACCTTCAGAGTTTTCAAAGTCTATAGGGTTTACTTTGTGGGGCATTGCAGAAGACCCTACCTCTCCGTCAAGAATTTTTTGTTTAAAATAATCCATAGAAATGTAAGTCCAAAAATCTCTATCTAAGTCAATTATTATTGTATTAATTCTTTTGAGGCAGTCACAAAGAGCAGCAAAAAAATCATAATGTTCAATTTGAGTAGTAGGAAAAGAGTGGTGTAAACCTAGGCTGTCTTCTACAAAATGAGTTCCAAATGACTTCCAGTCTAATTCAGGATATGCAACGTGGTGTGCATTGAAATTCCCTGTTGCACCTCCAAATTTTGCTGCATTTGGTATATTGAGTAAAGATTTTCTTTGATTTTCAATTCGATTTATAAATACATCAATTTCTTTTCCTAATCTAGTTGGAGAGGCTGGTTGTCCATGGGTACGTGCCAAAAGCGGAATGTCACTATATTCTTCTGATAAAAGTTTAAGGGCATCGATCAAACTACCTAATTCTGGTAAGTAAGCTTTTTCTATCGCCTCTTTAATTGATAAAGGGATGGCGGTATTGTTAATGTCTTGAGAAGTTAATCCGAAATGAATAAACTCTTTGTATTCTTGAAGCTCTAGTTTGTCAAATTCTTTTTTTATAAAATACTCAACAGCTTTTACATCGTGATTAGTAGTTTTTTCTATTGCTTTAATTTCGAGAGCGTCATCTGCCGTAAAATGTTGATAGATGGACCTTAATTCTTCGAAAAGGGAGGGGTTAAATGATTTTAGTTGTGGAAGTGGAAGTTCACATAATGCTATGAAATATTCTATTTCAACCCGAACTCTATATCGTATAAGTGCTTCTTCAGAAAAGAATGGAGAAAGGTTTTTAGTCTTTACTCTATACCGACCGTCTATAGGTGATATTGCATTGAGTGTATTAAGTTTCATAGCTTCTTATTAGAATTGCAAAGATACGGTTCTTATGCCAAAATAGAAATCAAAATGGTAGGATTTGTCTAAGTGTTGCCTTAAATGCAGGCGAATTTTTCGGAAGTTCCCGCTCAATAAATGATTTTAATTCCTCTATAATCCATCCGTTATGATCTTTGAAATAAATTAGTGTTTTTAGAGTAAATACTTTTGGGGCAACCTTTTTGGCTTCTATTAGCGTATCAAAGCAACAGGCTTTAGCTCAGGATTTTTTTTAATGAGGAATATTCCTTTCTTTCTGTCTTCAATGGAAGCTGAATAAGACCGTAATGCTTCTTTAAGTAAAGAAGAGTTCATATTTATAGCTGTAGAATTTTAAACTCTTCATAACAACCGCTAATGGCTTCTAATATTTGAAGGTCATTTGCCTCTGAAATGAAGGCTTTAGAGTAGTTGCAGTTTCTCAGAATTTCTTCAAGGTTACCCCGATTTATTCCTAAGAGTTGAATCAATACCTCCCGATCAAATTTAGACGCAAGTAAATTTTTAATTTCATCATCAGCACGCATTTTTTTGAGCTTGCGCATTTGAGCTGGATTTTTGCCAAAAAGATTGTAAAGAAAATCTGCAGGATTAAAAAGAGCACCAACAGCTTTTGATATGGAAGATTTATTTCTGTTTCCAGCTTCATATCCACTACTGGGAAGTCCTTGAATGTTGTAGCGCCCAGCTGGATTTAAAGGAACATTTTTTACATCAATAGCCAAATATCCAGTTAATTGATAAGGTCTTATTACAACTTCTTCGAGTGCAAATGCTAAAACAGTTAGTTTGAATTTTGGATTTTCAAACTTCAACATGTCTTGAGTCACAGCTACTTTTAGTGATTTATATCCTAAATATGAGAAATAGAGGGTGTCTTTAGGTTTCGCTTCAATTTCAAAAACACCCTTATCATTTGAAATGGATCCTACGATAGTGTTGAGGTTGAGTACATGGACACTATTCATAGTGACCTGTGTAATTTCGTTTTCGATTGTTCCCCTGAGGGATTGTCTTTCAGGGTCTTGGGCTAAAGCCAGACTTGTGAATAACAGAAAAAAGGTCAGAAAACCATTAAATATCTTATAACTCATAGTGTAAAAGTATAAAGAAAATGTCGAAGCCCAGTAAATATTTTTTTTGTTAATAAATTAACAAATGAAGTTTAGTTTCTTGATCTACGACCAAAGCCACCAGGCTTATTACTTTTAGCACCATAAGCTGGTTTTGATCCAGAACTTGATCTTCGAGGCGAGCTGCTAGATTCTTCTCTTTTTTTATCAGGATTGTTGTCAAAACTTCTTCTTTTACCGCGGTCATATCCACCACCTCCGGAGCCTCCAGATGAATTCGATTTTTTATTGTAGCCTCCACCACCAGATGAGCTTCCACCTTTATTAAAGCTTTTTCTTTTTCCACCGCCGCCACCGCCGCTTCTCCCTCTAGGAGCTTTCTCAGAAACCTCTACATTGATGTAGCGTCCGTTTAACTGGAAGTCAGTGAATTTTTCTAAAACTTTTTCTTGTAAACTGTTGGGAGTGTTGAAAAAAGAAAAACTTTCCATAACATCAACATGAAAGATGTCGTCTGTGTCAATTTCTAAAGTTGATTTTAAAAAATCTTTAAGCGCCATCCAGTTATAATCATCACGTTCTCCAACATTGATAAAATATCTTGTCGTTTCTTTTTTGTTGTGTTTCGTTTTTTCTGATGGGTTGTCTTCGAACTTACTATTAAGGTCTTTTGACTTTTTGTAGTAATTATGAAAACGAGCAAACTCTACAGAAACTAGTCGTTGAATAAGCTCTTCTTTACTTAAGTCCTCTAATTCAGCCTCAACCTTTGGGAGGTAATTAAAGATGTCTTCGTTAACAGTTGTGTTTTTGATTTTTTGTGCTAAGGAATATAGTTGCGTTTCACAAATCTCCATTCCAGTAGGAATCTTCTTCATTTCAATATTCAATTGAATCTTCTTTTCAATTGCACGAATTTTGCGAGACTCACTTTGTGTAACAATAATCATGGAAATCCCTTGATTTCCAGCACGACCAGTCCTACCACTTCTGTGGGTATAGGTTTCTATTTCATCAGGAAGTTGGTAATGAATTACGTGGGTAATGTTATCAACATCAATACCACGAGCAGCTACATCAGTTGCAACTAACATTTGAATTTGTTTGTTACGGAATGATTTCATTACTAAATCACGCTGATTTTGACTAAGATCACCATGAAGTGCTCCGGCATTATATCCGTCTTCGATTAATTTTTCAGCTACACTTTGAGTATCTCTTTTAGTTCTACAAAAAACTACAGAGAAAATATCTGGATGTGCATCAGCTAAGCGTCTTAATGCAGGATAACGATCTCTTCCGCTTACCTTATAGTATTCGTGGCTAACATTTTTTGTTCCTGCATTTCGTGTACCTACTGTAATTTCTTCTGGGTTATGCATGAATTTTTTTGCAATAACAGAAACTTCTTTAGGCATGGTTGCAGAAAACAACCATGTATTTTTTTCGTCAGGAGTATGAGATAAAATTTCAGTAATATCTTCAAAGAATCCCATGTTAAGCATTTCATCTGCTTCATCTAAAACACAGTATTCAATTTTAGATACATTTACCAGTCTTCTGCGGATCATATCCTGCATTCGTCCTGGAGTAGCAACTAAAATCTGAGCTCCTTTCTTAACAGCTCTAGCTTGATCGGTAATGCTTGCTCCACCATAAATGGCAACAACATTAACTCCTTTTATGTGCTTAGAGTAGTTTTTTATTTCTTGGGTAATTTGTAAACACAGCTCTCTTGTAGGGGATAGAATAAGCCCTTGAGTCGTTTTGCTTTTTGGATCAATTTTTTGAAGCATTGGGAAACCAAATGCTGCCGTTTTTCCTGTTCCAGTTTGAGCCAAAGAAACGATATCTGTATCTTTTTCAAGTAGGATTGGAATTGCTTTTTCTTGTACTTCAGAAGGGTGTTCAAACCCCATGTCTTCAATTGCCTTTAATAAGGCTTCGTTAAGACCAAGTTCTTGGAATGTTTTCATTGGCGCAAAGGTACTGCTAATAATTGAGTTAATGTTTCATTAAGCCTTTTAAATAATAAGCTTAAATAACTGAATTTAAGCTTATTACAAAAAAATTAAATGCTTTTGCTCTATGGCTTATTGTGTTCTTGACCTTTTTTTCTAATTCCGCAAATGTTTTTGAGTGACCTGTAGGTACGAAAATAGGATCATATCCAAAGCCTCCTTCACCTCTTTTTTCATCTATTAAAGTTCCTCTAATAATCCCTTCAAAAAGGGATTTTTTGCCTTTTATATCAGCAGCGATTATTGTTCTAAATTGGCCACTTTTATTTTCTTTATCCTTTAGGTTTTTCCATACCTTTTTGATGTTATTATCATTGTTTTTATCTTCCCCAGCATAACGAGCAGAATATACTCCTGGCGCTCCGTTTAAGGAGTCAATTTCAAGACCAGAATCGTCAGAAAAGCAATCATAGCCATAATGGTCTTTAACATAAGTAACCTTTATCCTTGCATTTTCTTCTAATGTAGTGCCTGTTTCTTCGATTTCTTCAGTACAATTTATGTCGCTTAAGCTTAAGATTTCTATCCCCTCTGGAACCATTTCTTTAACTTCTTTAAGTTTATTTAAGTTATGCGTTGCAAATACAAGTTTCATATAGTTTTTTTTAACGGTGGTGGTAAGGTTCGTTTTTGAGAATTGTGTTGGCTCTATACAGTTGTTCAACAAAAAAAAGACGAATCATTTGATGGGAAAAAGTCATTTGAGAAAGTGAAATCTTTGCTTTGTATTTTTGTTGTAACGTTTTTGAAAACCCATAAGGCCCGCCTATTATAAAAATCAAACGCTTACACCCTGAGCTCATTTTTTTGTTTAAGTATTCTGAAAACCCTACGGATGAAAATTCTTTTCCATTTTCATCTAACAAAACAACAACATCTGAAATCCGGATTTGATTTTCGATCAATTCTCCTTCTTTAGTTTTTTGTTGTTCCTTCGAAAGGTTTTTAGCATCTTTAATATCAGGAATTACAAGAAGTGTAAATTTGATATAATGTTTTAATCGGTTTTCGTAATTTGAAATTAGCTTTTGAAGATCAGGATCATCTGTTTTTCCAATGCAAATCAATTGTATTTCCATGGGACAAAATTACAAAACTCCTTTCACTATTGATTTATATAGAATTAAAATACCTTTCTTTTTAAAAATATCCTCTAACTTATAAGAAGTTGATTGGGTATTAGTATTTTTGGTGAACCTTATTGTTATGAAAGAAAAACTAAAAAAAATCCCTGTATTAGGGCAATTGATTAAAGCATTGGAGTTAATTAAACTTCCAGGGGCGAATAGTTTTTCTTTTTATGACCTGGTTGAAATGTATTTGGCAGGTCTTGTTCGAGGAGCTTTTACGGCTCGTGCCGGGAGTGTTTCATTTAGTTTTTTTATGGCTTTATTCCCATTTTTACTCTTTGTTTTGAATTTACTTCCATTCATACCAATTCAAAATTTTGATGTTGTTTTACTTGAGTTTATTGAAGCTTTACTTCCTCAAGAAACTCATACTTTCTTTACGACTATTTTTCAAGACATTCAGAGTAAACCCAGAGGGGGATTGCTTTCGTCAGTTTTTATTTTATCAATTTTTTTAACTGCAAACGGAGTTAGTTCCATCTTTGCTAGTTTTGAGGAGTCTTATCATGTTGATCTTACAAGAAATTTTTTCAAACAATACTTTATTGCCGTTGGAGTAAGTGTTCTACTAGCATTTCTATTGCTTGTAGCAGTTGCAGTTTTTATATTTTTTGAAATTTATTTTTTAAGAAATCTTCCAGATTTTGTGACTAATACCGTCAACTGGATCCGAATTGGACAGCTCATCTTTTTTGTAATTTTAGCTTATTTTTCAATTTCAACTTTATATTTTTTCGGGACGGTTGAAGGAAGAATTTCTCGCTTTTTCTCTGCAGGTGCATTTATGACTACTTTATTGTTAATTTCAAGTACTTATCTGTTTGGAGTATATGTCGATCGATTTTCAACATATAATCAGCTTTATGGTTCAATAGGGGCTTTGTTATTGTTTATGCTATATACTTGGATTAATTCTATTTTACTGTTATTGGGGTTTGAGCTCAATGCGACACTAAATAAGTTAAACAAGAAATCTAAAGTCAATATATCAGACGAAAAAAGTTAAACTATGCTCTTTTTTATTGATGTATTACTTCCATTACCCTTGCCTAAGCCTTTTACATATTGGGTTACTGAAGAGGAGTATAATTTTTTAACTCCTGGGTTTCGCGTGGGTGTTCCTTTTGGAAAAAGTAAAATGTATACAGGAATTGTATATGCTAAACACCAAGTTGCTCCACAAACCTACGAACCTAAGACTATTGAAGTTATTTTAGATGACCACCCTGTTGTAACTAATGAGCAGATTCGGCTTTGGGAATGGATGTCAGCTTATTATTTATGTTCTATGGGATCTGTTCTCAGAGCTGCGCTTCCTTCTGCTTTGCTTTTAACAAGTGAAACTTTAATTCGTAAAAATAATGAAGTTGAAGTTAAGGAAGATCATCTTTCTGATGATGAATATCTTATTTATGAGGCTCTTGACAAGAAAACACTAACTGTTGATGAAATCAAAAAGATTGTTGAGCGCAAGCACATTTTTCCTCTGATACAGTCTTTGCTTGAAAAAGATCTTATCCAATCGTATCAAGAATTAAAAGAAAAATTTAAGCCTAAGCGTGTACGATATGTTCAAATAGTGGAAGCATATAGGGCAGATCAAAAATTAGAACAATTATTTGAGGTGCTTAATAAAGCACCAAAACAAAGTGCATTATTGCTTGGGATATATAGCATAGAGCCCAGGCTTGAACAATGGACAAAGGCAAGTTTACTGCTGAAACAAACAGGCTCTACGAGTGCTGCACTCAAAACACTCCTCGATAAAGGATATGTATCAGAATCTTTTTTTGAAGAAGATCGAATTCCCTATGTGCCATCTACTTTTAAGAGTGAAATTAAATTATCACTAAAGCAAAAGGAAGCTTTTGATTCTTTAGAAAAGCAATTTAAAAATCAAGATGTAGTGCTTTTAGAGGGGGTAACTTCTTCTGGAAAAACAGAAGTTTATTTTGATTTAATGGAGCAAGTTCTAGCAAAAAACAAGCAAGTATTGTATTTGCTTCCTGAAATCTCTTTGACTTCTCAAATGATTCATCGTTTGCAAGATAGATTTGGTTCTAAGGTTGTTGTTTATCACTCAAAATTTTCAATACATGAACGGGTAGAAGTCTGGAATAACATCATCAAAAAACAAGAGAAAGCTCAGATCGTTTTAGGGGCCCGCTCATCGGTTTTTCTGCCCTTCAGAGACCTTGGGTTGATTATTGTTGACGAAGAGCATGAGAGCTCCTTTAAACAGTTTGATCCTGCTCCACGATATCATGCTCGGGACACGGCTATTGTTTTAGGAAAAACCCAAGGGGCAAAGGTCTTGTTAGGCTCGGCAACTCCTTCAATCGAAACTCGTTTTAATGTAGAACGAAAAAAATATGGCTATGCACAACTCAAAGCTAGATTCGGGGGTATTTTAATGCCAAGAATTGAGTGTATAGATCTTAAAGAAGCGCACCGTAAAAAGGAAATGACTGGCTTTTTTTCAAAAGAATTAATAACTGCAATCAAGTCTGTTTTGGAAAATAATAAACAAGTTATCTTATTTCAAAACAGGAGAGGTTATGCCCCAGTAATGGAATGTTTCACTTGCGGTCACATTCCTCAGTGTACAAATTGTGATGTTACATTAACCTATCATCAATACAACCAACAACTTCGATGTCATTATTGTGGGTACCACATTGCAAAGCCAATTTCTTGTAGTGCTTGCGGTAGTAATTCTTTGAATGTAAAGGGAATGGGAACTCAGCAAATAGAAGAGCAAGTAAACGAATTGTTTCCTGAACACCAGGTTGCCAGAATGGATTGGGACAGTACACGAGGGAAGCGATCTTTTGATAACATTATCGATTCATTTACTCAAGGGGAAGTTCAGATTTTGGTTGGAACTCAAATGCTAACCAAAGGATTGGATTTTAAAAATGTGGCTTTGGTTGGTGTTTTAAATGCCGATCCTTTATTAAATTTTCCTGAATTTAGAGCTCATGAACGCAGTTTTCAAATGCTCTCCCAAGTAGCAGGGAGATCAGGACGTTTTAAAGAACAAGGGCAAGTTTTAATTCAGTCTTATACTCCTGAACATCCTGTTTTACTTCAGGTAATTAATAACGACTATGAAAAACTCTTTTCTACGCAACTTCGAGAACGAAAAGAGTATCAATATCCACCGTTCTTTAGACTCATAAGAATTACTCTTAAATCTAAAGATTATTACCAAGTAGATCAAGCATCTCAATGGCTTGTAAACGCATTGAATTTAAGCTTACAAGGATCTGTACTAGGCCCTGTAGATCCACCAATAGCTCGTGTTCGTAATCTGTATCACAAACAATTACTTATTAAGTTTCTTGACAATGCTAGTCGTAATAAAATAAAAGAAATAGTTGTTTCGTCCTTAAAAAGCTTTGAAGCAATTGGTGCTTATAGGAGCATTCGAGTTTCTATAGATGTTGACCCTCAATAGCGGCTTGACCAAAATTCCCTAAAGACTTTTCGTTTAGAACGACTCAAAGGAATTGATTTGTTATTTAGGAAAATGGTGTTTTGTGAAAAATTAGCAACTTCTTCCGTGTTTATAATATAAGATTTGTGGCATCTAAAAAAATAATTATCAGGAATACGCTCTTGAATTCCTTTCATAGAAGACAATACAATATATTTTTTTTGAGGCGTAACTATTTTAATATAATCACCCATAGCTTCAATCCATTGAATAGATGAAAGGGATATTTTTTCTGTTTTAAGATTGCATTTTACTTCTAAGTTTTTTTTGAGTTCCTGAGTAATGGGTTTTGAAACTATTTCATTATCTCTAATCCGATCGATGGTTACTTCAAAACGATTAAGGGTAAAAGGTTTCTGTAAGAAATCTAAGACACCTAACTCGAATCCTTTTACAGCATGTTTAGATTTTTTGGAAGTGAAAATAACTTTGTTTTGTATTCCGTTTTGTTCAATGAAGTTGAAAATTTTATCTTCATTTTCTGAGGGATCCATAATGATTAAATCGGTACTTTCGTGTTGAAGAAAACACTTTAAGTCATTGAAATTAGAAAACTCATTCAAAAGGCTTAATTCAGGAATTTCTTTCAAACGTTGTCTAACCTGGAGCCGTGCAACATCATTGGGATCTAGAAGTAGGTAATTCAGTTTCATGGAGGTAATTCTATCTCAAAGTTAAAATAAATTAATTGATATTACTTTATGAGCGTAAAAAAGACTGATAAATGTTTGGTATACCTAGCTATTTGCTTATTTTTGCACACTTAAAATTATATAAATATGAATCATTACGAAACTGTTTTCATTCTAAATCCCGTTTTA
>Ga0233426_10001225_pt1 | contig 24189 bp, 22 predicted proteins | sample SI_118_April2016_6_FD_179875 | JGI IMG/M metagenome (GOLD analysis project Ga0233426, IMG submission 179875) | Seawater microbial communities from Saanich Inlet, British Columbia, Canada - SI_118_April2016_10_MG | ecosystem: Environmental > Aquatic > Marine > Inlet | place: Canada: British...
AGCTAAGTTTCTTTAGATATTTCATGTGTTTATCCTCCCAAGGATGTTAGGTTTAGCAGCAAGTCAATGCCGGTCTATTCGTTCGCCTACTTCGTTAAACATGTGTAGATCTTCGTCGTTAAAAGTGATGTCGATGCGCTCGCCTTCGGCCAGCATCGCAAGGCCCGGTTGCAGGACCGTCAGCCCAACAACGCCATCGTGCTCCAACCCGATCAGGGTCTCTGAGCCAAGGAACTCAGCTTCGCTTACAGTGCAAGAAAGCCGCCCAGTACCAAACGGAACAATGGTGATCTTTTCCGCACGCAGCCCCAAAGTTTGGCATTCCTGCAACCCATCCAGAACATGGAAGTCCAGCAACGCCATTGGCGGTGCACCGACGAATTCTGCAACGAATGTGTTGGCAGGGCGGTTGTACAGATCATCGGGTGAGCCAATTTGCTGGATGCGTCCATCTTTCATCAGAACGACTTTATCCGCCATGCTCATCGCTTCGGTTTGGTCGTGGGTCACGTAAACAACCGTGATGCCCAAGTCCCGTTGCAGTTTTTTGATATCTTTACGCACTGATGCCCGCAACTTGGCATCAAGGTTGGACAGGGGTTCGTCCATCAGGCACAATTTTTGCCCCGCCACGATGGCACGGGCCAGCGCAACACGTTGGCGTTGCCCACCAGACAACTCGCTAGGCTTGCGATCTTCTAAACCTTCAAGGCCGGTAATTTTCAAGGCATTCCCGAGCTTTTCATTTCGCTCAGCGCGCGGAACACGGCGGACTTTTAATCCGAAAACAACATTTTCCGCCACGGAAAGATGTGGGAACAAAGCGTAGGACTGAAACACCATCGACAAATTGCGATCTGACGCTGCACTGGTTGTTACATCGCGCCCATCAATCCAGATCGATCCTTCGTCGGGTAACTCTAGGCCGGCCAAAAGGCGCAGTGACGTGGACTTACCACATCCAGATGGTCCCAAAAGCGCGACGAAAGAACCCTGTTCTATTTCCAACGAAATATTCTCAACGCCCAGCTGACCGTTCCACCGTTTGGCCACATCTTTTAACTCGACAAAAGCTTCTCCAGTCATTGATCATCTCTTTCGGTCAGGATCAAACGATCCCCTAATTCATTCAGTAGGGTGTCAAATTTCGCATCTGGACGCCGATCAAGAATGACGTGATCCACATCACCAAGGTTTTCACCTACTGCGGGGGCCATGCGTCCAAACTTTGTATGATCAAGCACCAACATCGACACTTGCGAGTTTTCGTGAATACGTTCACGCACCCGAACTTCGGCGGAATGGAATTCCAACAAGCTGCCGTCTTCCGTAACGCCTGCAACACCAAAAATTCCGTATTCGGCGCGGTAGCGCCCAAAGAATTCTAAAACACCATCGCCTAGGATATCCCGATCCGGTAGGCGAACCTCGCCGCCCGGCAAAATGATGCGATTAGACACCTCATCACTTAGCGCGATTGCCGCGCTCAGGTTATTCGTAATAACCGTCAGGTTTTTATGGCGTCGCAATGCACGAGCGACACTTAATGGGGTGGAACCAATCGAGATAAAGACAGTAGCGCCGTCCGGTATCAGCGACGCCGCGGCCTCGCCAATATCGCGTTTCTCAACGAGATTGGTACCCGCACGTTCATCAAATGGAGTGTTCAGATGTTGTTTAGCCAACTCAACGCGACCATGGCGGCGGCGTAGAGTGTCGCCCTCACACAGTTTGTCTATGTCTCTGCGAATAGTTTGCATCGACACGTCCAACATATCAGCCAAAGCTCCGACGGAAACCGCCCCTCGCTCTGACACGATGTCCGAAATTCGCGTCCGTCTTTTTCGTTTTTTTGCTGACATAACATTCTCTAGATTCGTTTCAAGAAGGTAATCTCTCAAAAGTAACAAAACAACAAAATTGTCTCCATAGCGCCAATAATTTGGATTAAATGGTGAATTCTTCGCATGTTAATTCAAATATATGTAATTTTGTTACTTTACCTTTGAACTTCACACCATATGTTGAAACGACAATCTTCCAATTGTCGGCACCTCGATTTGGCTACTAGGCTCCAGAAACTCATGCAAACAGCCCCATCTATTTTTGATCGTTACGAGCAAGTCCGCGCACGGATGCCACACGCTACTACGCCGTCAGAATTTCAAGATATTTCTTCGCTCGTTGAAATTGCCGACCAAGCCTCAGCGTTTGTTTTTGATGCATTTGGCGTCCTGAACGTTGGTGAAACCTTGATTGAAGGCGCGGACAAACGATTGGATGAGTTGCGCGCGCTTGGATGCGAAATTCGCATTTTGACCAATGCCGCCAGTTATGATCGCGCTGGCGCAATTGATAAGTTTCGACGCCTAGGCCTGTCGATCAACGACGGTGAAATCATCACGAGTCGGGATGCGACCCTTGCATGTTTGACCCAAAAAACATGGGGAGTAATTGCCGCGCCTGAAGACCAACTGTTCGATATCGACCAAGAATGGCAACGCCTTGGTGACGATTGCAAGACCTATGATTTGGTTGATGGTTTCCTGTTTTTGTCCTCAAAAGAGTGGTCAGATCAACGACAAGCGGCGCTGACTAAAACGCTTCAGAAACGGCCAAGGCCAGTCTTGATTGGGAATGCTGACCTTGTTGCACCGCGTGATAATGGCTTTTCTTTGGAACCAGGCTATTTCGGCCACCTTCTTGTGGATGCTGGCATACCTAACGTACGCTTCTTCGGGAAACCATTTCCCGAGGTATATGATTTGGTGGAGCAGTCGCTGCCCAACGTGCGGCCTAATAGAATCGTGATGTGCGGCGATACCTTGCATACGGATGTTCTGGGGGCAGCAGCCCGTGATTGGCGGACAGTCCTAGTCACGCGCGATGGCTTGTTTGCTGGGCACGACACGCGGGAGTTTTGCGAAAAGGCGGGTTTATACCCAGACTTGCGATTGGACAGAATCTGACAGCTCCAGAAATCTAGCATCGTTGCCGCAAACTTGAATAGCTTCTGAGGTGTCGAATAACATTGTGCCCAGAAATGCGGCACTAAATTCAACCACCACTCCCAAATCCATGAAGCCTCTCGCAAACTCTTCCCAGCAATTTTATCCTAGTGTTCGGCGACAGTCTGCTTTTCACTTGATGAAATCGTAAATGTTGCACTGCAGTGAATGACCGCTTTCCGCCCTTAATGTTGAATTGTTGCGGCGCAGAAATCGGCAACGAAGGGCGGATTGCGGACTTTCGCTGCAAGTGCGAACTGAGATCGAATTTAAACGAAAGCTGACATTCAAATGACTAAGGATCGGATGTCCGTTATGCCGTGTGGAGAACAACGCCAAACGTGTTGTTTCGTATGTTGGGCTATGAAGCCGCGAGTACTTGGCGAATAAATAGATCGTTGGGGCAATGAGATCCGACGTCGGGTGCATTTAGAGACAAATGGCAATCAAAGGTTCGGTTCCAGCTGGCGTATGGCCTGTAAAAATAATTCTTGTGCTGGCTTCATCTTTTGGTCGGAAAAGTAAATTGCCCCGATGGGGTTTTCGGTATTTCGCAAATCCAGATCCAAAGCAACAATATCTCGGGTTGTACGATTGAAACGCATCATCGAATTGGGCAAAGCGGTTACAAACTGGCCATCCTCAATCAAAGAGACGAGCAAGGATAGCGACAGTGTTTCAACACGTCTTTTGGGCAACTCTAACCCACGACGCCGAAATTCACTGACGATTAAATCGTAGACAGGCGTTTCTTTGGGGGGGAACAGCCAGTGCCAGTCCAACAAATCCTCAAACGTTAGCTGTTTTGCGTTTGCCAGAGGATGGGTGTGGTTGACGACGGCGCGCATGTGATCGTGGATCAGGATTTCCTGACAAAGGTCTGGCTGATGACTGCTGTCCCAAATTCTGCCTATGACAATGTCAATTTCGCGATCACTTAAAAGCTGCATCAGCGCATCATACGGTGCTTCGACAATCGAAAAATCGAGCAACGGTTCGGTTTCTAGAAGTGTTTTCAGCAATGGGATAAGAATTCCAGAGACTGCGATCGGCATGGCACCAATGCGCAGAGTGCCCTTTGTCCCTTGCGTAAATTGTTCTAGCTCCCATTGAATTGATTGCAGTTCGCCCAAAATCGAAGCGGCGCTGTTGAGGAATATCTTGCCGTATTCGGTGGGGGCAAAACCGCGGGTGGAGCGGTCAAATATTTGGTGCCCGAGCTTCGCTTCCAGTTCTTGAATGGTTCTGGTGACGGAAGGCTGCGAAATGTTCAACGTATGTGCAGCGGCAAGAATTCCACCGGCTTGATTGACGGCCAATGCGACGCGCAAATCGCGCAGTTTCAAAAGATCGATGAGGTCCATTTTCAGTATAGCCTTTAACAGGTTGCGAGCCAATATATCACTATTGATATATATCTATAAAGGAATATTATTATTCTTAATACAACGACCTCGGTAGCGTGACGCATCACATCTCGTCCATTGAGGATTCGTTCATGAAGCAGGCAAAAAACAATCTGATATTCTTCCTGTCGGACGAACATGCACAATCGCAATTGGGTTGTTATGGATCTGAACATGTCCAAACGCCAAATCTGGATCAACTGGCGCAGGACGGAACGCTGTTTGAAACGGCTTACTGCAATTCACCGATCTGTGTGCCGTCGCGCGCAAGTCTGGCGACGGGGCGGTATGTGCATGACATTCGGTTCTGGGACAATGGCACGCCATACGATGGAACGACTGCGTCTTGGGCGCATGTTCTAAAGGAAAATGGCTATGATGTCATTTCAATTGGAAAACTTCATTATCGTGGGGATGACGCAGACGAAAATGGATTTACCGAAGAGATTATTCCGCTTCACTCAATAAATGGTGTGGGCGATCTACTGGGCCTGATCCGCGAGGATATGCATCCTAACAAGGCGGCTGGCAACTTTGCTGCTAAATTGGGGCCAGGTGCCTCAGACTACACCGATTATGATCTTAACATCGCAACGACTGCGCAAAAGTGGTTGGAGGATCGCAAGGCATCGGGCAACACCAAGCCTTTTGCCTTGTTTGTTTCGATGGTCTCCCCGCATTTCCCGCTTATCTCTCCACAAAAGTTCTTTGATCAGTACGACCTGAATTCAGTGCCAATGCCCCGTCTAAGCGATCCGGCAATGTGGCCCAAACATCCGGTGATCGACGAATACAGACGGATATACAATTACAACGATTACTTTGACCAAGATCGCACTCGGTTGGCTGTCACCAACTACTTTGGGCTGTGCAGTTATCTGGATGATTTGATCGGGAAAGTGATCGGAACTCTTAAAACCACGGGTTACAAAGAGAACAGTTACATCCTTTATGCCAGCGATCACGGCGAGAGCCTTGGGGTGCGTGGGCTTTGGGGTAAGTCGGTTATGTATGAGGAGTCGGTTGCGGTTCCGATGATCATTTCGGGGCCAGATATTCCGGCTGGCAAACGTTGCAAAACGCCTGTGTCATTGGTTGACGTGTTTGCGACGGCGATGGATATTTTCGAGCTGTCGCCAAGTGACGGGATTGTCAGGCCCGGTAAATCCCTTCGCGAAGTTGCCTGTGCGAAAACGGATGACACCGAACGGCCAATTTATAGCGAATATCACGCGTCTGGTTCATTGACCGGACATTTTATGGTGCGCATCGGAAAGTGGAAGTACATCGCTTATCCGGGGTATGCGCCGCAGCTTTTCGATCTTGAACAAGACCCGCTGGAAAACGCGGATTTGGGGCAATCGCCAGAGTACGCAGACATTCGTGCCGAATGCGACGCTGCATTGCGCAAGATTGTGGATGTCGAGGCTGCCAATGCTCTCGCATTTTCTGATCAGAAGGCACGCATTGAACAATTTGGTGGTGCAGCGCAAATCCGCGAACGTGGCAGCTATGCCTATTCTCCACCTCCCGGTGAAACCACTGAATTTGTTACGGAGCTCCAAAAATGAACACCTCAATTTGTCATATTCACGTTCTCGATCTTGGACGCGTGCAACTTGATTCCAGCTTTCTTGTTCTGGGCCGAAATCCGGGGGTTAAGCAGCTGGTTCCGGTCTACGCCTATGTCATTTTTGCCGGAGAACAGCGGATTCTCGTCGATACTGGTTTTCGCAGTTGCGAAATCATGAAGCGTATTGGAATGATCGGCACGCAAGCGCCTGAAAACACTATGGAAGCGCAGTTGAAAGCCATCGGATTAGCACCTGATGACATCTCAATGATTGTGCACACCCATCTTCATATCGATCATGCGGGGCGCACTGATTTGTTTCCAATGTCAGTGCCAGTCGTTGTCGATCGTGATGAATTGGCGTTTTCTGTCTGTGGCGTTGGCGGCTATCAGCCCGAAGATATCAAGCATTTGATCGACCGATTGCATACACCACAAGCGCTCCGGTTTCTTGATCTGAAGTTGACTGGCCCCATTACGCTTGCCCCCGGTGTGCGCTGTATCTCTGCGCAAGGCCACACGGATGGATCGCTGATTTTGGATGTCACCACAAAGGGTGGTCAAATAGCGATCTGTGGTGATCTGCTTTATGATGTGGAGCATCAAGTCGTTGAACCACACCAGACAAAAATCCTGGATGAACCAAGGGTGACGGGCAACCACACTGCTTCGAAAATAAATGAGAGTGCTGCAATCAAAAGGTTGCTGAGCAGCTTTGAGACGATCTTGCCGAGCCATGATGCAGCGGCGCGCATTTCGGGTGGGCGTGTGATTTCGCGACCCGAATTTAACGACATAGAAGGCGTATCGTACGGCGCCAAGATGACCACCGACAGCCTAACGTAACCGAAACCAAAGGGAGAAGACTAATGCTTAACAACCTCAAAAGGACGTCCATGTCCTTCATCACATCCGCGATGTTGATGGCCATTCCATTTGCCGCAACCGCAGAAACGGACTTTCCGAGCAAGCCAATAACCATTCTGGAACCGTGGAAAGCTGGATCAACACCTGACGTCGCGATGCGCGCGGTCGCAGAGATTGCCAGCCGTTCGCTTGGGCAACCCGTTGTCATCCAGAATGTTGTTGGCGGGTCGGGAACACGTGCCACGCTGAGTTTGGTTAATGCTGATCCTGATGGCTATACGCTGCTGAACAACTGGGTCGCACCACAAGTTGTTTCGCGATTGTTTAATCCCGAAGTCGGGTTTAGCAACGCGGATTTTGTGCCCGTATCGGGCATCATGTCGTTACCGTTCACGCTGCTGGTCAGCGAAAGCCATCCGGCAAATGACATCGCTGAGTTCGTGGCTTGGGCAAACGAACAAGGACGGCCGATCAATGTGGGTGTCTGCGCAGCACTTTCCGTGCCACGGATGGTGATGGAGGAACTTTTGACTAAAAGCGGCGTCAATCAATACACTGCCGTTCCCTACAACGGGTGTATGCCTGAAAACATCACAGGTCTGTTGGATGGATCCCTTGATGCAACCACAGGCGTTCTGGCAGCAGAGAAAGTGTTTGCTGGCAAAGTGAAATCCCTTGCGGTTATCACGGATGAGCGGATTTCACTGCGCCCAGACTTACCAACCGCCGCCGAACAAGGTGTTGACATCGGCTGGGGCGATGCGAGTGCTGGTTGGGCTGGTATTGTTGCGCCTAAAGGTGTGCCTGCTGATGTTGCAGCTAAACTGTCAAAGGCGTTTCAGGCTGCATGGCAGTCGGACGAGTTCAAGGCCCTCATGGCTGATAACCTGATCGTTGTTAAGGACATGTCGAATGAAGACTTTCAAGCGCTATGGGATTCTTCAGAAGCGGCTTTGCGTCCCGCAGTTCAACGCCTTCTCGACAAACAGTAATCCCTGAAGAGTAAGGAAGTTTACGCCATGCCTGCACTCAATAGACAATCCATGGTGGATATTGCCGCTGGAATGATCAGCTTGGGTCTGGGACTTGGTGTTTACTTCCTTACTTTTGGTTTTCAAATTGGCGCATCAAGCGGGCTTGCCTCTGGTATGGATGCAAGCCTTTATCCACGGATTATCGCAACAATCTTGATTGTGCTTGGGATTATTCTGCTGGTCAAAACGATTTTCCTGAACCCCACAATCCGTGAAGAAAATGCGAAAGCAGCTTCCAATAGCAATAGTAAAACCGGCAATGGGCTGATCAAATTATTTCCCTTGGGGATCGGATTCACCATCGCGTTTCCACTGGTGGGATACTTTGTAAGCACCAGTGTTTTTGTCGCCGCTATGTTGTATGTGTCAGGTGAACGCCGCATTGTTTTGATTGCAGCGACCACAATTTTGGTCGTCATAAGCTTTTACCTGCTCTTTCGCTATGGGTTCAACATAGTGCTGCCGGAAGGTCGCATTTGGAGACCTCGGGCATGATGTCGGTCTTGGCTGATATCCAACAATTTGTTGGATTTACACAAATTCAATACATCGTAATCGGTGTCATACTGGGCACCATTATTGGCGCACTCCCCGGCTGTGGTCCGATGATGGGAGTCACACTGACGATCCCGTTTACATTCTACCTTGATCCGGTTTCATCGCTCGCACTTTTGATCGGGATTTATCAAGGCGGGTCCTTCGGAGGTGCGATATCTGCCGCACTGGTTGGAATTCCGGGCACTCCAATCGCTGCTGCAACCTTGCTGGATGCCTATCCAATGTCACAATCGGGGCGTGCCTCCGAGGCGATCACCTTGGCAACAGTCGCATCGTGGTTTGGCGGTTGTTTTGGCGGCATTGTTCTTCTTGTAGCTGCGCCGTCTCTTGCCTCTTTTGCATTAAGTTTTGGACCGGCTGAACGTCTTGGTCTTGCACTGATCGGGCTGACTGCAATCGCAAGTCTTTCGGCGGGATCGACGGTCAAAGGGCTGATGTCTGGTGCGCTTGGGTTAATGTTGGCCACTGTTGGTAGCGATCCTTTTACCGGCACAAACCGATTTGACTTTGGCATTCCTGAATTGACTGGAGGGCTGACGTTTGTGTCTTTGTTGGTCGGGTTATTCGCAATTTCCGAGATGTTAATTCAGTTGGAATCCACCACACCGACGGCGCGTATCACTGAAAAAATTCGATTTTCGACCAAGTGTTTGTGGACCCTTATCAGTGACTCGGGCAATTACCTCCGCTCTAGCCTGATCGGTGTTCTGGTTGGCGTGGTTCCGGGAGTTGGCGGGGTGTCTTCCGCATTTCTATCGTACAAAATATCCAAAGACCTGTCGCCCGATAAGGATCAATACGGCAAGGGTGCGCCCGGCGGTGTCGTTGCCACAGAAGCCGCTAATTCAGCGACTACAGGCGGGGCGTTGTTGCCGATGCTTTCGTTGGGCATTCCGGGCGATCCGATTGTTGCCGTCATGATGGGCGGATTGCTGATCCATGGTGTGACGCCGGGCCCGGCATTCATGTTGACCAACGCGCCAATGCTGAACGGAATATTGGGAATTTTCCTGATCGGTGCGTTCCTGTTGTTGCCAATTGGGTGGCTGTTGTTGCCCGTGTTTGTACGCATCCTCAGCATCCCAAAATCGTTCCTGACAACCTTCATCCTCGCGTTGTGTATCTTTGGAACTTACGCCACCAATCGCGAATTGTTCGACATCTGGCTGCTGTGGGTCTTCGGCTTTCTGGGGTACGCCATGCGCAAAGGAGGTGTTCCGCTTTCACCCTTGGTGATCGGTTTTGTACTTGGGCCAATAGTCGAGGAATCCTTACGTCGTCTGGCCACAATTTCGGGGGGTAATTTTTGGGGCTTTTTGATTGGAAGACCCATTGCCTTAACCTGTTTCGTATTGATCTTAGCCATGTTGATCGGCCCGATCCTAGCACAAATGTATCGCACGCGATCTAATGAAAAACGTTCTTAGAAAGTAAATCCGCTATGAACCGCGCTCGCACCGAAGCTGCCTATCCGCATTTAGGCCAATACATAATTGCAGGTATCGGCGGCTTCGAAAGGCTATCGACATTTCAAAGCACCAAACTGGTCTATCTGAACGCAAATGCTGCATAGGGAATTCATATCTTGTTAAAACTATACAAAGCAGGCCCGTCGCCTTTCGTGCGCAAGGTTGAGGTTTTCTTGCACGAGGCAGGTCTTTCTGAAACCACGCAGATTGTCCCTGTTCAAAGCAATCCGCTGGCTGGCGATCCTGTTTTGATGGCTGCAAACCCGGTTGGTAAAATCCCAGTGTTGGAAACGGAAAGCGGTCAAATGTTGTTCGATAGCGGTGTGATTTGCCGTTACCTTGACCAGCGCGAAAACCTTGGGTTTTGCCCAGCAGACAACTGGCATCTGCTCACGTTGGCAGCAAGCGCAGAAGCGATGCTCGCCGCCATGATCTCGATGTCATACGAGGCGCGTTTTCGACCAGATGCTTTTCAGTTCGAGCCGTGGGTTGAGGGGCAGTGGGCGAAAACCTCCTGTCTTTTGGATGCGTTTGAAGGACCGTGGGTGCGGGACCTTGATGGCCCATTTAACATAGCCCAGATCACTTTGGTATGCGCCTTAGGGTTTCTGGATTTCAGACATGCCAAACGCAATTGGCGTGACAACAGACCGGCCCTTGCGGAATGGTTCAAAAACATCTCAACCCGACCGTCGCTTGTTGCAACGGAACCGAAATAACGAACGCCGAAGACAAATCTCAACTTCACAAAAGGTCAAACCACCATGTCCGAAGAAACCGCCGACCCCAACGCACGCAAGCCATATCAACTGCCATTTCCAGAACACGCATTAGAAGAAATTGTCATTCCCGATGCGGTTCCCCAAGATGAACGGTTATGGGTTCCGCAGGCTGAAAACGTCTGGTTTCGCCCGCTTTGTTTGAACCGATCACAGGGTTATTGGGTGAACCTTTTACGCGTTCGCAAATCCGGCGTTTTGTCCCGGCACCGCCATCCGCAACCCGTGCATGGCTATGTTCTGAAAGGGCGTTGGCATTATCTGGAACATGATTGGACGGCCGAAGCAGGCGGTTATGTTTTTGAACCTCCTGGTGAAACCCACACTTTGGTCGTGCCCGAAGGCGTTGAAGAGATGATTACGCTTTTTCAGGTCAATGGAGTCATGTGCTATGTGGATCCCTGGGGAAAAGTGCAGGGCTATGAGGATGTATTTACCAAAATCGACTTGTGTAAAAAGCATTACACAGAGGTTGGTTTAGGTGAAGATTTCGTGGATCAGTTTATCCGGTGAACGGAAACAAGCTCGTGTTTAAAACTCCATGACGAAGGATCAAACATGGAATTTTCAGCGGTGTTACGCGGGAAACGCTCACTACTGATGAAACAATTGCCCGCCAGATAAACGCGGGCCCGTTCCGTCCAGCAAATTGCATTGATCGTCAAACCGTAAAAGCTTGGTCCACGCAATGAAACGGTATAGCGATATTTGCCACTCCCGCCGGGTCGAACTTCTGGTCCAATGCGCTTAGGGAATTCTTTCATTTTTGTGGGATTTTGGCGGGACATCTCCCCTGCCCTGTATACGTTTTAGACAACCTAGGCTTTGCGCGGAAACTGTGGCGGGGTCACTGGCACATATGGAAAGCGTCCGCGTTGCTTGGTTGCAGTTGTGCTTGGGTCAGTTCCACCGCGGACATAGACTTTGCCCGGATCATAACTTGGGCCAAAATCCCACGTCGGAAAACGCCCGTGCTTCATCGCGCTGTGAACGAACATCCGTTTGCGTTGCGAGGTCCGAATGCGGTCTTCGAGGTCTTTTTCATCCCAGCGTTCCATCATCGCCGCAAACATGCGCGCGATCTGGTCTTGATGTTCTGGCGCGTCCGCAAGGTCGTTCAATTCCAGCGGGTCAGCCTGTATATCAAAGAACATTTTGGGATCAGTGCGAGTGTAGACAAGCTTCTTCGTGCCCTCAATCATGATGAAGGCCGGCCCATAAAGACTCTCTCCATTTGACTCGATAAAGACGCGATCATCGGTGCTGTTCCGCTCCGGGCGGTCTAACAGGCTGCGCCCGTCATAAGGTGCGGCAAAGCCATCAAAAGCCCCGTCGCTGGCGATATCTGTGAAAGTCGGCATCAGGTCCACAAGTGAGGCATTTGCCTCTTCTATGTGGCCAGCTTTGACGCCGGGCCCTTGCATGATCATTGGCACACGGATGGATGCCTCGTACGGGTTGAACTTGAACCACATGCCCCGCTCGCCAAGCATTTCGCCGTGATCCGAGATTAGGAAAATATAGGTGTTGTCGATCTGGCCTGTGCTTTCCAGCGTGTCAATCAAACCGCCGACAAGTTCGTCGATGTGACTGACCATCGCAAAATATGCGCGGCGCGAGTCGCTGAGCTGTTTCGGCGTGATGTCGAATTCATCCTGTCGGATTGTCATGTAATATCGCTGTGACCACGGATCGCGATCCTCGTAGGGGATGTATGGCACTTCGGGCTCTGGAATGTCGCGGCCTTCATACATGTCCCAATATTTCTTGCCCGCGACAAAGGGGTTGTGCGGCTGAGTGAACGACACATGCAGCATGAACGGACGCTCATCTGTTGAACGTGCATGGTTATAAATTTCTTTGCGGGCAGCAATGAACACCTCTTCGTCGTAATCTAGCTGAAGATTGCGTTCGCAATGACCGGATTCCACGACACTTAGCAGGCTCATCACGGACGGTGCATAGGCTTCGTCGGTTTGTTCCCAGTCCATCGTCCAAGCGAAATCAGACGGGTAAATATCGGTTGTCAGACGTTCCTCAAAGCCGTGGAGCTGATCTGGTCCAACAAAGTGCATTTTTCCCGAAAGCGTTGTTTTGTAACCAAGGGTACGCAAGTAGTGGGCGAAAGTTGGTTCGGAGGGCAAAAATTCCGCGCCATTGTCAAAAACCCCGACGTCCGAAGGCAACCGCCCTGTCATCATGGATGCGCGCGATGGGCCACAAACTGGATTGTTGCAATAGCTGTTCGAAAACGTCGTGCCGTTCTCGGCCAACTTATCAATGTTCGGGGTGATGGCATAGGGTTTGCCATAGGCAGAAAGGCAACGCGCGGTCAGTTGATCCGCTTGAATTACGAGGATATTGGGACGAGTCATAAAGCTTTCCTTCTGCCGAAATTTATCCGCCCGAGCACGTGGCCCGGACGGATATTTAGGTTAACAATTATCCGCCAGTACGGGTAACAAATTCTTCGATACCAGGCACACCGATTTCACGGTAATAGCGCAACGCACCTGGATGAAGTGGCGCACCAAAGCCGTTCAGAACAGTGTCTTTTGATACCCGACCAAGTGCTGGATGAACGCCTGCAAGGCTTTCAAGGTTTTCAAAGATTGCCTTGGTCATATCGTAAACACGCTCTTCAGACACATCAGCCGAAATAACCAGCCCATTGGCAAGACCAAAGGTCGGGGTATCTCCCGCAACATCTTCATAGGTGCCGCCCGGTATCGACAGACGGAAATACGGTGGGTATTTGGCGTTCAAATTGCCGTAAAATTCGTCCGAAATCGGAACGAGTTTTAGATCACGCTGCGCAGACAGTTTGATCACAGGCGGTAGCGGGAAAGACCCGTTCCAAAGCGCTGCATCAATGTTGCCATCGCTTAGCATGTCGACCATATCGCCCAAACGCACGCGGAAAGGTTCGAAATCCTCACCAGCAACCATGCCCATCAGCACATTTGCGTCCAGCATAGATACGCCACCAGGTTGCCCCATACCAACACGCTTACCTTTCAGGTCTGCTATGGTATTGATAGGTCCGCCTTCAAGCGCGATGACGTGCATCGCAACTGGCGCAATCGACATCCATGACAGGATTTTGCCCGGCTCACTGCCAGCGTATGGGCCTGTTGCTGCCCATGCTTCGTAAGACGACAAAGACGTTGCCATAGAGGCTTCGATTTCGCCGTCTTGCATCAGTTTGATGTTGGCGACATAGCCCTTTGTCTCTTCGGCAGTGGCTTCAATGCCTTCAACGTTTTTGTTGATTACGTCGGCAATCCCAGCGGACCATGTGTAGGCCGTGCAGCCAACAGGACAGGATCCGATTGATAGAAAATCTTTGGCATAGCCTGATGCGGGGACCACCACCATGGTGGCCGCGATCAGTGCTGATCTGAATGTGTGTTTCATTAGGTAACTCCCTTTTGTGGTTCTTCGGTTTCGTGGTTATTCTCAGTTTGCGCTGGTGTGCGACGGTTGTTTATCGTCATCAAGACAGCCGCAATTAGCACCGCCAAAATATCAAAGCGCCAGTCCGAACTCATGAAAAGGATCGCAGCCGCGGTGAAGCCCAAGCGTTCGAGGATATTCAGGCGGCTGGCGAAGAAGCCCATCATGGCAATGCTGGCGCAGACGCCGCCTGCGATGGCTGTGACAAAGGACACGACGACTTGGACCCAAGTGACGTCGATGCCCAAAAGTGCGGGATCATAGACAAAGAAATACGGGACCGCAAATGCGCCCATGCCAAATTGGCAGGCCAAAACCGCGATTTTGAGCGGGTTGCCTTGCGAGATCGAAGCGGCCGCATACGCTGCCAAGGCGACGGGTGGCGTGATTGAGGATAACATCGCGGAATAGAGCACAAACAGGTGTGCGGCGAGCAATCCAACGCCCAGATCCACAAGTGCTGGGGCGACTAGCGTGGCCACTAGAATATAAGCCGCAGCGGTCGGAAGCCCCATCCCGAGGATGAGACAGGTCAGCATGGTCAGGACCAGCGCCACAGGCAATTGCCCACCCGAGAGCAGGACAACAACGGTAGAAAATTTCAGCCCAACCCCTGTCAACGTGATGATGCCGATAATCACGCCAGCAGTGGCACAAGCCAGCGCCACAGGAATGACAGCACGGGTCGCCACGACCGACGTTTCAACCATGCGGCGCGGTGTTTGGGCCGATGCTCGGCTGAAAAAGCTGACAATCACCGATGCGGCCACGGCCCAAAAAGACGACAGCATGATGGAGTAGCCGTTCAACAACATAGTCACGAATACTGGCAAGGGTGCCAAAAGATAGGAGCGTCGGGCGATGGAGGCCCAATCAATCACTGAATCAGCGTCGCGCAACAGCGGGATGTTGCGCTTCACAGCCTCGAAATGAACCATCGCCAGCAACACGGCGTAAAAGATCACAGCTGGCAAAAAGGCCGCTTTGGCAATTGTCAGATAAGAGGTCGAGGTAAATTCAGCCATAATGAACGCGGCTGCCCCCATGACAGGCGGCATCAGCTGGCCACCTGTGGAGGCGACCGCTTCAATCGCTCCGGCGGCCTCTTTGCGATAGCCGCTTTTGCGCATCAGCGGGATCGATATCGGCCCCGTGGTTAGAACATTGGCAACGGCTGTTCCAGAAATCATGCCCATCAAACTGGACCCGACAACAGCCGCCTTTGCTGGTCCACCGCGCATCCGCCCCGTTAACCCCGTGGCGAAATCCATCAAAACTTGGCCAGCTCCGGTTTTTTCCAGCAACGCACCGAGCACTACAACACCCGTCACGAAGGTCGCACTGACCCCTAATGGCGTGCCAAAAATACCGCCTCCACCAAGATAAAGCTGGGAAGCCACACGTTTCAGCGAATACCCACGATGGGCGAGGCCGTCAGGGAGGTATGCCCCCAACAGGCCGTATGCCAGAAAAATGGACGCAAGGATCACAATCGGCCAGCCAATTGTGCGCCGACACGCGTCGAACAGGGCGATCACAAGGATGACCGCGAATACAATTTCGTACTGAGTGATGGCCCCCCAGCGATCATTGATGGCGTCGAAGTTGACGATTTGGTGTCCCGTTGCGATCACCGCCGCGCTCAACGCAACAAAGATCCAAAGCTGCCTTAGCCCTGCCAAGGCTCCCGTTGGAGCGTCATCTGCAAGCGCCGTTTTCAATGCCCCGACATAAACCACGACGACGACCAAAAGCAGATGTGCGCTGCGTTGCAAACCATCGGGGAACACGCCAAAATATGCCGTATAAAGCGTCAGGCAAACCAACATCACCGACGTTATCGCGATGATCACAGTCAGTATGGTTTGGGTGAGCGGGCTACGCATAAGCGGATCCTTCATCGTCATTTGCGGCAGACTGATTGAACCGCTCAAAATCCAGCCGATCCGAGTAACAAAACGTGTGCAACGCCAAAAGCGATGCCGCTTCGGATGGAGACACCGCGCCTTGAGCCAATTGAACGCCGCTGTTTTGATCATACCCAAAAGACGCTGCCATTTCTTGCAAAGCGCCCTCAAAGTAAGCGTCGTTTGCACCAAGATAGCCGCTGAGAATGATCAACTTTGGTGCCAACAGCTTGGCCATTGGATCAAGTCCAACTGCCAGATGCTCGCCTGCCTCGCGGATATGTTCGGCATTCGCTTTGTCGCCAATCACCGCCAAAAGCGATTTGGCATAAAACGGCAACTGCGTGCGATCAAATGTATCATGATCCAGCTTGCCTAGTTTTGCCAAAACACCAAACCCTGTCGCAGATAGGTTCAAACAATCCGTGCGTCCACAAGTGCAGCGCAGCGGACGTTCCACAGACCGAAAGTGACCAATGCGCCCCGCATCCCCTGCCGCCCCGCGCACCAGCCGATTTTCGGACACAACGCCAACGCCCGCAAACGTCGCCACGTGCACCAACGCGAAATCAGAAATGTCGCGCGCCACACCGAAGCGCATTTCGGACAGCGCCAGCGCATTTGCTATGTTCTCGATCTCAACCGGTAGACCAGTATTTTTTTGAACTTCGTCCCAAAACTGGCCCTGATCATTTAACCAGCCAAAATATTCCGACCGCACATTGCGGTTTTGGCCCGGTGTAGTTTTGGCCGAAAGTGCCACGCCAACGCCGACAAAGCGCGCGATATCAATGCCAGTCTTCTGGATAAGTTTGCGTAAAGCATTCGAATACAACCGCGCAGTTTGAACCACATCTTCAAACGAGGTGTTGTTCACCTTTTTGCAGGCGATCATTTTGCCGTTTGCATCGCAAATCGAAACTTCTGAATAATAAGCGGACACTGTGATACCAGCCGCATAAACGCCTTTGGGGTTGATGCGCAGACCGATCCGAGGGCGACCGATGCGCCGCGTTTTTTTGGTATTGTCTTCGGGTAAATCAAATTCTTCAACGATCCCCGCCGCCAGTAAATCCCGCGCGATCCGGGTCGCGGCCATTTCCGAAAAGCCAAAGCTTCTGTTCAATTCGGCACGTGACACGCCCGGCTGTGCTTGAATGCGACTAAGCATCATGCCTCTGTGCGTGCGGCGCAGGCTTGCTGGGGTGGCGCTTGAAGAAGAGTTACTAACCATCTGTTAGTTTGTAATGGTAGTGACTCGATTCTGTCAATGAGTGCGTTAACCTTTTCCAAAACGAATCCTTAAAGCAGGTAGTCAGGCAGCGGTGATCGCCCGTCGAGTATCGCGGCGACGTCCTCTTTTGACAGGGCTGGAAAATGCGGTTCAATCGGCTCAACGCGCGGCAAACGTTGGTCTGCCTTGGTGCCGTCAACACCGCCAGTTCCGCGCCGCACGTACCGCGCTTCGTCCCCCGTTCGAGCCACGAAATTCCAGTCGGGCGGCGTGCCGGGTGTGGTCTTGAGGAGCAGCCGTTCAGCTTGGCTCACCTTGATTTTCTTTTCGATTTCCTCAGGATTCCAGCCATCCATCAAAATGGCTTTCAAATCTGCCAACCTATCAGCGAATGTCGGATCGTAAGCTAAGTTCTGTCGTTCTTCTGGGTCATTTTCGAGGTCATACAAAAGGTCTGGATGGCCATGCGTGTAAATCAGCTTAAGCCGCCCTGCCCGCACCATCCGATGCGGTACACACGGGCCAATCCCGCTGTAGTCGCAGATCACTATATCGCGGGTTGCTCCGCCGTTCAGGGCGGGCTCAAGGCTTTCGCCATCACAGGGAAGCGTAACTTCGCCACCGCCGAGAGCCACCAAAGTTGGCAACAAATCGACCAGCGATGCGCATCCTTCCACACGCTTGGGTGCGTACTTTTCAGGCGCAGAAATCATCAGCGGAATGCGCGCGGACCATTCAAAGAAGCTCTGCTTGAACCACATTCCCCGCTCGCCCAGCATCTCGCCGTGATCGGCGCAGAACACAACAACTGTGTTATCCGCCTGCCCGCTTGCTTTCAGTGCCTCAAGGATTTCGCCCACTTTGTCGTCAATGAACGAAATCATCGCATAGTACCCGTGACGCGCGCGGCGCAGATCATCGTCGGTGACGCGGTGGCGGTGGCGGCCATGGGCAAAAAACAACGCTTGGGATGCGTAATCTAGGTCTTCGAAAGGTAACGCGGCGACACTCGGGGCGTCGATTTCATCCTCATTGTATCGGTCCCAATATTTTTGATCCGCCACGAACGGTGTGTGTGGGCTGGTGAACGACGCCAGTTGAAACCACGGTCCTGCATCGGCCCCGCGTCGTGCGAGATCGTAGATTGCCTGCACGGCAGAATGCGCAACTTCCTCGTCGAAATCTTCCTGCAACGTCCGTGCCGCAGGACCAGACTCGACCACCCCATTCATACCCGTGGCCGAGGGCACAAACGCGGGGCCAGCCTCCCAATCAGCAACCCAATCGAACCCGGATGGATAGACGTCTGTCACCGTGCGTTCATCAAAACCGTGCAGTTGATCCGGACCGATGAAATGCATTTTTCCTGACAAAACAGTGTGATACCCAAGGTGGCGCAAGTGATGCGCGATGGTTGGTTGGCGCGATGCAAGTTCGCAGGCGTTGTCCCAGACCTCAATATCTGGTGTCAGCCGCCCGGACATCATAGAGGCACGCGACGGCACGCAAAGCGGGTAGTTGCAGTAGGCGTTGTCGAACACCACACTGTTTGCCGCCAAAGCGTCGAGATGCGGCGTCTTGCACACCGAATTACCATAAAACGACAATGCCTGTGGCGCCAGTTGATCGGCCATGATGACCAAAATGTTCGGCTTGTCTTTCACGCCCATCCCCTTTTTCAAACGCTTGCGCGGCGGTAAACAGCGTGTTCGGTCGTGTAGAATTGGATGGTTGACGGACCGTTTGATCCACCCACGCCCATGGCGCTGTCTTTGATGCCGACAAAGGGCAAATGGTTCTGAGGAAAGCTGCCTGCGTTGACGTGCAACATGCCGCTTTCGCTTTCAGCCTCAAAGCGTTCCACCACGTCGGTGCGTTCGGAATAGACGCAGGATGACAGGCCAAACGCGACTTCATTGGCGATGCTCAGCGCCTCATCTACGGTATCATAGGCAATGACGGATAAGACGGGGCCGAACACTTCGTTTCGCGCGACTTCCATATCCCGTGTGACGCCAGACAGGATAGTTGGCGCGTAAAAATAGCCACCTGTTGGCGTGTCCAGCTTGGTGCCACCTGCCGCAATAATTGCACCTTCTTTTGCCGCGCGCGTTACAAAACCATCCACGTCTTCTAGCTGTTGTTTGCTAGACAAAGGGCCAATCTTCGCGCCATCTTTCGCACCGTCCATCGGCTGCATTGCCTCGGCACGGGCGGCCAAGCCAGCGACCACTTTGGCTTCAAGGTCGCGGTGCACAATGACGCGGCTTACAGCCGTGCAGCGCTGACCACACACGGCAAATGCTGCCGCCATGATCTGATCCAACGCCTTGTCCAGATCGCTGGCGTCGTTCAGGATCGCGGGGTTTTTGCCGCCAAGTTCCAAGGACACTTCCGCCAAGTGCCCAGCGGCGGCGATGGCAACCTTTTTGCCGACCTCGACGGACCCTGTGAAACTGACCGCATCAACACCTGTATGTTCAGACAGCGACTGCCCCAATGCGCCGCCACCAACCACCGCTTGCACCAAATCGGTCGGTAAAATCTCGTTCGCGACTTCGGTCATAATCGCGATAGCGCCAGGCGTCAGGGAGGCAGATTTCAGAATGATTGCATTGCCGTAAACCAGCGCGGGAATGGTCTTGCGCATCGGTGTGCTGAACGGGAAATTCCACGGGTTGATCCCAAGGATCACCCCACGCGGTCGGCGGGTGGTATACGCCATAGTGCCCGCGATTTGCGATGGGAAAACCTCGCCAATCGGGGCACTTGCGCGGGCGATGGTGGCGCGTGCCTCAGCGGCGGCCTTGGCGACTTCGCCTCGGGATTCCGCCAATATTTTGCCCATTTCTTTGGTCATTGACTGGGCAATATCTTCTACGCGGGCTTGCAATGCATCGACGTATTTCGCAACAAGCGCCCCGCGTTCGGGTTGTGGCAACGAGGCCCAAATCTTTTGCGCTGCCTGCGCGCGGACGACGACGTTATCCAGTTCATGCTCTTGCGTTTTTACATAAGTCGCCACGATTTCATCAGGGGCGGCTGGATTGCGAATTTCAATTTGCATGGGCTTGGAACTTTCTTTGAGGTTTGTTCAACGCTTTGATGCGTCAGCGCGGATCATTGCGGTAGCTTTTTCGGCGATCATATAAGTGGGCGCATTGGTGTTGGCAGACGTGATTTGCGGCATGATGGAAGCATCGACGACACGCAGTCCGTCCACGCCATTCACGCGCAATTGTGGATCCACAACAGCGTCCGCATCCCGCCCCATGCGGCAAGTGCCCACAAGGTGGTAGACCGTGCCCGCCATCTGGCGCACCGCAGCCAACACCTCGGCGTCACTTTGATGTTCTGCACCCGGAATGACTTCGCGGCTCCAACGCTTGCGAAACTCCGGCCGGTTGTACAATTCACGCACAAGGCGGATACCTTCGACCACAACTTTTTGGTCTTTCTCGGCAGACAAATAGTTTGTGTTGATATGGGGGTCGGCCAAAGCATCATTACTGGCAATGCGGATCGATCCACGACTTTCAGGATGGCACTGCCAGAATGCGGTTGTGAAACCAGAATAGCGGTGCAGCGGCTTACCGGGTTTATCGACAGACAACGGCATCACAAACAGCTGCACATCCGGACGGCCATTTTGTGCGTATTTGGTGCAGGCGGCACCACCCACCTGCCCTGCCCCCACCGTCAACGGGCCGCGCGACCCGATCAACCACTCCAACCCCATTTTCGCTAAGCCAAACGGATTGCGAACGTGATCGTTCAGCGAGTCGCCTTTGTCGGCCAACTCGACAATCGTGCGCATCTGAAGGTGATCTTGCAGGTTCTCACCCACTTCGGGCGCATCAACGCGGGTCTTAATGCCGTGTTCGGCCAATAGGTTTTGTGGCCCGATACCAGACAGCTGCAGCAGCTGTGGGGATTGGACCGAACCGCCACACAAGATCACTTCGCAATCAGCTTCGGCAGTCTTCACTGTGCCGTTCTGCACGTATTGGACACCGCTGGCGCGCGCGCCTTTAAAAGTTATTTCTGTCACTTGCGCACCCGTTTCAAGCGTCAGGTTCGAGCGTTTCAACGCAGGATGCAGAAACGCGGTGGCCGCGCTGTCACGCCATTTGCCGCGTAATGTCAGCTGATAGCGGCCAACGCCGTAAGCCGTTTCACCATTGAAATCATCGTTCCACGGCAGCCCATAACCTTGCGCAGCCGTTAGCCAATCATCACAAGCCGCATTTTCATTGCGCAAGTCCGATATCTGCAATGGCCCATGTGCCCCGCGGTATTGCGACGGCTCCCCTGCGTAACTTTCCACCGCGCGGAAATGCGGCAGCACATCGCGGTGCGACCAGCCGTCAGCACCAAGCGCCTGCCAGTCGTCGAAATCCTGATGCTGGCCGCGAATGTAAATCAACCCGTTGATCGAACTGGAGCCACCAACCACGCGCCCCCTTGGGCAATCTATTCGTCTCCCACCGACCCCAGCGTCCGGCTGACCCCGATACAGATGCGACACGCGGTCATTGTAGATAGTCTTGTAATAACCAACCGGCATTTTCAGCCAAAACCCGCGATCCGGCCCGCCGCCTTCAAGGACAAGCACCCGCGCCGAGGTATCCTCGGACAGGCGTGCGGCAAGCGTTGAACCAGCCGTTCCGGACCCGATAATGATGTAATCATAACCTGCCACTTGATCATTCCTCAAAAGTTCCATTCTTAGAACTAATTCGATTCTGTTGGCAGCACAACAAAAAACCTATATGTAGGACTTTAACGATTTTCAAACTGTGCGCCTACGATGTGCCAGATCAAGGATCAAACACGTGTTAGCCGATACTCTGCGACAAAACCGATCACCGCTGTATATTCAGATCGCCGAGATTCTGCGGCAAAACCTAGAACGCGGCGTCTGGAAACCGGGGCAGATGTTGCCAACAATTATCCAATTAGCTGCAGAATTTTCGGTGGCTAAGATCACTGTGCGGCAAGCTGTAAAAATCCTTGAAGGCGAAGGCTTGCTTGAATCGCGGCGGGGACGCGGAACAACCGTGTTATCACAACCGCCTGCCCGTGATCGCTTGCATCTCGGGACGCGCCTATCGACGCTTGTGGACCTTTATCGCGGCGACAAACCTGCGCTCGATTTGTTAGAGGACCGCGATGCCGAGGTGCCGGGAACGCCGTTGATCGGTAAATTGTCCGAAAACGGTTACCACCTTTTGCGACGGACGCATTCGCGCGATGATGAAACCTATTGCGTCATTTCAATCTACTTCGAAAAAGATTTGTTTCATCGCCACGAAGCCGAACTTAGAACGCAAATAGCGCTTCCCGTTCTGGTGGATTCTGAAGATGTTGATGTCGCCCGTGCACGCCAATCCTTTGTGATCGGTAAATGCGATTACGAACTAGCTGGGCTGTTGAACCTGTCTGTCGGCGACCCTGTGGTCGAAGTGCGGCGCGTTATATGCGACAAGAATGATCGCGTAATTTATCTTGCGGACGTGACCTACCGCAGCGATTTTGTCCGCCTTGAAATGGATCTTCTAGCATGATTGAGATTTCCCGTATACAGGCTTGGGCCTTTCGCTGCCCTACCCCAAAACCTGTCGCCACGTCTTTTGGGGTCATGCACGACCGTCCAGCGGTTTTGGTGCGCATAGAGGATCGCGAAGGTGCGTTTGGTTGGGGCGAGATTTGGGCCAATTGGCCAGCCGCTGGGGCCGAGCATCGCGTGCGCCTTTTGGAAATGGATGTGGCACCTTTGGTCCTTGGCGCAAAGTTCGCTTCTCCAACAGAGTTCTTCCACAAACTTGACGCCCAAACACGGATCCGCGCGGTACAATGCGGCGAAATCGGAGCGTTTGCGCAAGTGATTGCAGGGCTCGATATCGCTACGTGGGACCTGGCCGCACGGCGCGCTGGGGTTCCATTGCGAAAGCTGATCCACGGCGATGCGCCCGACGCTGTGCCAGCCTATGGAAGTGGCATTCCGATTGCCGCCGCTGCCGACTTGATCCCTATCGCGCGCACTGCTGGGCATCATCGCTTCAAGTTGAAAGTCGGGTTTGACATGTCCACTGATATTTCTTCGGTCCGCACAGTTCAGTCCGATTTGAGACCTTCGGAATTTATCGCATGTGACGCAAATCAGGCGTGGACTTTGGAGCAGGCAGAGCAGTTTGTTTCTGGAATTTCCGATGTACCGCTACACTGGTTGGAAGAGCCACTGCCTGTTTTTGCTGAAACAATGGATTGGCAAAGACTGGCGCAAAAGTCGCCGGTCCCTCTTGCTGGGGGCGAAAACGTGATTGGTGTACCGGATTTTTCTGAAGCCATTGCAAGCGGATATTTGGCCGTTATCCAACCTGATGTCGCAAAATGGGGCGGCATTACGGGTTGCCTTGCCGTGGCGCGAAACGCGCTTTCCTCAGGCCGCCGCTATTTTCCGCATTTTCTTGGTGCAGGCATTGGGCTCGCTGCCTCCGCAGAGTTGTTAGCGGGTGTCGGCGGGGACGGATTGTTGGAAGTTGACGTAAACGAAAACCCGCTTCGATCCCTATTCTTCAATGGAAAAGAACCAGTTACGGATGGGCAGTGGATGTGTCAAAACGGCCCCGGCCTTGGATTGATTGACTTGCCAGACGGGCTGGCACAGTACCAAACGCTTTACGCTGAAATGCATTAAGTGGACCGATTGATTGTTGGCACGATCACGCCTAGCAAATTGCTAACCATCAAACGGACAACGAAAATTGATGCTGTCTCTCTGGGATAAGTACGTTTCAACCAACCTGCGATTTGTTCTGGTGACCACTTGCGTTGCAGTTTTATTGATACTGCGTGTGCCAGCGATGGGTGGCAAGCCAGCTTACATTTTTTAGGG
>Ga0233426_10001226_pt1 | contig 24167 bp, 23 predicted proteins | sample SI_118_April2016_6_FD_179875 | JGI IMG/M metagenome (GOLD analysis project Ga0233426, IMG submission 179875) | Seawater microbial communities from Saanich Inlet, British Columbia, Canada - SI_118_April2016_10_MG | ecosystem: Environmental > Aquatic > Marine > Inlet | place: Canada: British...
TTGCTAGATGTATGTGATTTACGTTTGGTCGAAATAGATATTGCCGATGATGAAACCTTGTTACAGCGTTATGGTGTAAGAATTCCGGTTATTCGATTAGCGATAGAAGCGGAGAGCACTGAGGTAGGCACTGATCTAGGTTGGCCCTTTGATACAGAAGCTGTTTACCGATGGTTGTTAGCGCAGTAGTAATAAATTTGAGAGTCCTCTAATGCTTTAAGTTTTTTCTTTGTCATATCGCTCTACCCTTTATGACTCTATTGTGTGGCTCTATTTTATGGCTCTATTTCATGGCTCCATACCTTGGTCATCTTATTTAGTTTGTTCTTTACTCCAATACAGGCCATTTAAATAGGATTGAGTCAGTTCTTGATTGCTAATGTTGTAATCTTCTAGATTGGCTAAGTCGTCTTTGGTGAGCTTGTCTTCTTGGTAGTGAATGGCAATGCGTAATATTTTCCCCTTATCCCCTTTGTAGTGTAATAACGCACTTAATAATTCTTCACTCAAACCTAATTTTTTAATCAAATTTTCTAGTGGTGTATCAAAAAACGCATCAATCACCGAAAAAAGACCAATTGTAAAATAGCCATCAGGTGCAGGTTTTTTAGTAATTATTTCGCCGAGTAATTCGCACATTTTGGCTCTTACCATGGCGGTTTCTAATAAGATTTGTGGCTTGTCATCTAGACTGCCTAAGGCTAATAAGTTAATCCAGTTACGTAGATTATTCAGCCCTAGAGTGACAGCAGCTTGTCGAACGGAGTCGACCTTTTTCATTTGCGCGTACATGCCTGAATTGAGTGTGCGAAGTAAATTGTAACTTAATCCTACATCGGCGCTAATAGTGTTAATGACATCATCGAAATCCACATCCGTTTTATTTAATTTTCCGATCAATTGCAATACCGACATCGCATTACGCGACATTTTTTTACCGGACAATATTTTAGGTTTGGCAAAAAAGTAACCTTGAAATAACTCGAAACCTAATTCTTTGCATTGCTCATATATTTCATAGTTTTCGACTTTTTCTGCGAGCATAGTAATGCCGCGTGCTTTTAATTTAGGAATATAATTGGCCCATGTTTCTGGCGCTTGATCTAAGACATCAAGTTTAATGATGTCCGCACATTCAATTAGGGATAAAGTCTCTTTAGTGAGGCAAAAGTCATCAAGTGCAATTTTGTACCCTTTACTTCGTAAATGTTTAAGCGCTTTAATTAACTCGGGTGTTACTGCTTGGTCTTCTAGTAATTCAATTACTAGCTGTTTTGGTGAAAGAGGGGGGAGGTTGTTAATAATAAGATTACTGGTGAAGTTAACAAAAGCTAATTGTTTGCCAATAACATCATTTATCGAAAGATCATTATAAGCAGCAAGTAATACATCTATCGTAGCACTATCTTGATTACCAATGACAGCATGATTAGCTCCACCGTTATTCATCCGGTACAGCAGCTCGAAAGCCACAACCTTTAAAGAACTGTTACAAATAGGTTGTCTTGCAATCAGGTTTGAATGAGATACATCGAGTTCTTTTTCTTTTTGCACAGTGATTTATCCATATATTGACTGAGTGACTCATTTGAGTGTAGTAGAAAAGCGATAAAACGACGAAAAACTTTTAGATTAATGTGCTATATACCATGTCTCGTCTACACTAATAAGAGTAACTGCTATTTTTATCTGTAACTGAAAGAAATTGGATCTGTTGAACTTATGTCAAATTTACTAGAAAGTATTGATTCGAGAACCAACCTTGTTGGTGAAAATCGCTTAGAATTATTGATGTTTCGGTTGAAATCTCAACAAATATTTGCCATTAATGTCTTTAAAATTCAAGAGGTTGTACAGGTTCCTCCGTTGACTGAGATGCCTCATAGTCACCCTGCTATATGTGGTGTAGCCCATTTGCGAGGGAAAGCGATTCCTGTTATTGACCTCAATGTCGCAATTGGTCGCTCTCCCTTAGTTAAAGACGAAACTTGTAATCTGATCGTGACTGAATACAACCAGTCTGTACAAGGTTTCTTAGTGGGGCCTGTTGATCGTATTATTAATTTGAACTGGGAAGAGATTCTTCCACCTCCGAAGGCATCCGGTAAAGAGCATTTCCTAACCGCGTTTACCAGGGTGAATGATGTTATCGTTGAAATACTGGATGTAGAGCGTGTGTTGGCTGACATTATTCCGCCTACGACTCAGGTATCCGAAGGTGTTATCGAAACGGATTTAGTTGATTTAATTGGTGATAAGGAGCTGGAAATACTCTCGGTAGATGATTCGCAAACGGCGAGAAGGCAAATCATTGCGACAGTAGAAAACTTGGGTCTAAATGTCAATGTCATTACGGCAAACGATGGTCTGAAAGGCTTAACCATGTTGAGGGATTGGGCAGAAGAAGGTGTTGATGTAAATGAGAAGTTGTTAATGGTGATTACGGATGCGGAAATGCCAGAGATGGATGGTTATCGTATGACCTATGAAATTCGTAAAGATCCTAAATTAAAAGACTTGCATATTGTGATGCATACATCATTAAGCGGTAGTTTTAATGAAGCAATGGTAGAGAAAGTCGGTTGTAATGGTTTCTTATCTAAGTTTCGCCCAGATGAACTTGCGACTCTCATTCAAGCTAGAATTCGTGACCTCTACGAAAAATAACCTTTCCTATACCAGCTCTTATCATCGATGAGAGCTGGAGTCCTCATATTCCAATTGCCCGTCAAAAGCTTGTTGATTTCTGTAGTGTTAGTTTATTGACTAACGACGGGTTAGCTATTCTCTATAATATTGAATTCGCTTCAGCTAATGTTAGCAAATTTGATTCCCTTCCTTGACGGTAGTTATAGATCACTTCGTAAGACAATACATTCTGTACGTATTTTCTGGTTTCTTTAAAGGGGATAATCTCTATCCATACGTCTAGTGGTAATGAAGCGTTAGATCTTTTTAGCCACTGTTTCACTCGATGTGGCCCTGCATTGTAAGATGCGATAGCAAGAGCGCGGTTATCTTCATATTGCTCAAGTAGGCCGGTTATGTAATGACTACCTAAAGTAATGTTATATGCGGGCTCGAATAGTTTCCCTTTTTTATATGCTAATCTCGCTTTCTTTGCGGTTTCTTTTGCAGTGGCAGGCATTATTTGCATTAAGCCTCTTGCGCCTACTCGTGACTTAGCGTCAAACTCCCAAGCACTTTCTTGGCGTGCAATAGAAAATACTAAAGAGCTAGGGATATCATGTTTTTTAGCTGAGCGATGAATAATGTCGCTATGAACAACAGGGAAGCGAATATTGAGGTCGTCCCAGTATTGGGCCCCCGCCATGGCTTCAATAGCTTTGCGATCCCAACCCCATTGGTTGGCAATTTGTGCAGCAGCAATAAACTCTTCAGTAGAAAGCCCTCTTACGGCATAGCGCCACTCAGTTCTGGCTCGATGCATTTCTTCCATCAGCAAAAATTCTTTTGCCCTTGCAAAAGCTGGCGAATTTTTAAGGCGATTAATTAATGCTTGATCTACAGGGGCAGGCTTATCTTCAAATTGGTAATCTGCTTTTTGTCTGTCGGCAGATAAAAAGCCATAGAAACTACGGGACTCGGATAATTGTTGATAGATGGCCGTAGGCGTTTCTGGTAGATTATCAAGAGCCGTTATTGCTGTTAGTTCTTCAAGTGAGCGAGCTTGCCAATATCGCCATCTGTCAGATGTTAATTGCTCTTCTGGCAATTGTAGAATCCACTTTTCAACATTTTTCCAGTCTTGTTTGGCGAGTAACTTTCTTAATAAATACTCTACCTGCTCTGAACGGTTTTCTGTATCCATCTCCTTTAGTATTGACATAGCCTGTTCAAGTTTTTCTTGTCGAATCAGTTGGCGAGCAATACGGTTGTTGAGTCTTTGCGTCGCTTCGTCATCAAAGGCGTAGGTTTTCTTGAAGCGATTGAAAAGTTGTCGTGCCTCTTCGGGTTCTCGATAAGTGTGACGATATAAACCATTTTCAATAATATCAATCACATGTTGTAGTGACGCATCGTTGAATGATGAGGCTTTAGTCGTGGTAGAAATAGCGTTGACTTTACGAATGTCTTTTGGTGATGAGTGTACTTTCTGATATAGATCGGCTAAGTAGCGATCACTTGCGGTCATTTTTTGTTTGAGATATTTTGCTAAAGAAGGGTTTTTCTTATTGACCGCTAAAGTATACCGTTGCCATAATTTTTCTGTTGTTAAGTGCCCTTGCTTTTTCCAGACGGCAAATACTGGGTCACAGGCTTTGGGCTGTGATTTACTGCTCAGCCATAGTTTGTCGACAGCCGCTGAGTCTACCGTTCCTTCTGTGCGGTATTGCGCTTGTAAGTGAAAGCAGACTAAGTCGGTTTTTTTCACATTAGCATGGTAATAACGTTTATAATCCGGCCAGTTTTTTTGCTCTGCCAAATAATACAACCATTTAGATAAAAGACGGTCGCCTAAATAACTGTTTTTATGTTGTGTGACGAACTGGGTTATTTTCTTTTTGTTGGCCTTGGCTACTGCGGTCACACCATATTGGCTATTGCTTTTGGATAGCCTACGTATGTCTAGAGCCTTACTTAACTCGGTATATTCAAGGTAGGGCTGCAAAGGGTAGTCATTTAATTGATGTTTTAAATGCTGGTATTTAGGCTGGTCATTATTGTTTAACGCTATTTTGGCATCTAGGTACAGTTTTCGCTCATTGGCATACGTGTCATATGGCGGTGTATTGTTAGCACTGCCGAGTTGAGGGTGTAGCGTTACACATAGCAAGGGCAGTGCAAGTGCTTTTACCAACATGCGTGATAATACGAATGTGTTAGTAACGCGTAAGCTTTTGATATTCGTCTTGTGTGCGCAAGTAAACATGACCATCCTTAAATGTGGGAAGCAAATTTATTTTAATTATCATCTAGCGGTGTAACCATATACTAATGTAGTTGCTTTACATTAATGTAACAGTTTGCCTAGATGATCTCTACCGATAATACAGATAACTGTTTAATAGCCTAATCGTTATTGTGTAGTCATTTAATTGACCCATGAACGACCTATAAATACCTATGAATTATGGAACTCATTAATGGAACTCATTAAATTCGATCAATGTTCGCTACATTATGGTGAACAAGTATTGATGGACAGTATTGATTTGTCCATTCACAAAGGCCAAAAAATATGCCTTGTTGGGCGTAATGGCACAGGTAAATCCACCTTACTGAAAATGATGATGGGCGATGTAAAGCCCGATGGCGGTAGTATCTGGCGTCGACAGGGCTTACGTATTGCCTATTTAGAACAAGATCTGCCTAGTGCAGACGAACTCACTGTATACGATGTGGTGGCCTCGGCCTTTGAAAACCTAGGGGAGTGCTTAACGGCGTATCGTCAGCTATCGATGACCGCGAGCGATACGGCGTCGTTAAACGAATTAGCGCGTTTACAGCAGATTATCGAAACCCAAGACGGCTGGGTGCTCCAGCAAACTATCGAGTCTACCTTGTCTCGCTTTTCTCTTGATCCCGATGTCACCATGGGTTCATTGTCCGGCGGGTGGCGTCGTCGCGTATTATTAGCCAAAGCCTTAGTTATTGACCCCGAGCTGCTGCTATTAGACGAGCCGACTAACCATTTAGATATACACAGCATTGAATGGCTAGAGCAGCAATTAGCGACCTTTACTGGGGCGCTCGTCGTGATTAGCCATGATAGGCATCTATTACAACAGCTAGGTAACCGTATTGCTGAGTTAGATCGTGGCTATATATGGTTTTATAATGGTAGTTATCATGACTTCCTGGAAGGCAAAGAGAAGCGCTTAGAGGAAGAGGCACGTCATCACGCCTTATTTGATAAACGCCTCGCGGAAGAAGAGGTATGGATTCGACAAGGGATTAAAGCCCGAAGAACCCGTAATGAAGGTCGTGTTCGCGAATTAGAAAAAATGCGCAACGAACGTCAGCAACGCCGAGAGGTTCAGGGCAAGTCCTCGTTTGTGATTGATAAGGGCGAATCGTCGGGTAAATTAGTGTTTGAAGTAGATAACTTACGCTTCCGCTGGCAAGACGATAAACCGTGGATTATTGACAATTTTTCAACTCGCATTTTACGTGGCGATCGTATCGGCGTGATTGGTAATAACGGTACAGGCAAAAGTACCTTGCTACAGGTCATGCTGCAGAAACTGACACCCACCGAAGGCAAAGCGAGGCAGGGTACTAAGTTGTCGGTCGCGTATTTTGATCAACAACGCAATCAACTCGAACTAGACAAAAGTGCAATAGACAATATTGCCGGTGGCCGTGAATACATTAGTATTAATGGTCGTGATATCCATATTATTAGTTATCTAAAAGACTTTATGTTTACTGGGGAAAGAGCCAGAACGCCGGTAAAAACACTCTCTGGTGGCGAGCGCAATCGTATCTTACTGGCTAAGCTGTTTAGTCAGCCGAGCAACTTGTTGGTACTGGATGAACCCACTAATGACCTTGATGTAGAAACGCTAGAATTACTAGAGGAGCGTTTGTTGCAGTACGATGGCACTATATTAATGGTGAGTCATGACCGGGCATTCCTCGATAACGTAGTGACTAATATCATCGCCTTCGAAGAAGAAGGCCACGTGGCTAGCTACGTAGGTGGTTACACCTATTGGCACGAGCAATTCTCTAAGAGTAAAGCCAGTACCCGCAAGCGTGGCAATATGCAAGAGAGTGTTGTTTCAGATAAACCCATTGAAAAGGCAGCAGTGGTCGCTAAGGTAGAGCCGGCTCCACCGCAGAAAAAGCGGAGTTATCAAGATCAACGTGAATTGGATAAGTTACCCGCAAAGATCGCCAAGCAAGAAAAAGTGGTGAGTGACATCAACGATCAAATAGCCGATGTGAGCTTTTATCAATCTGATGGCAAACATGTGGAATCGGTATTGTCCAATCTATCACAACAACAGGCTGATTTAGATGCATTATATAGCCGCTGGGAAGAGTTGGAAGGCTAGTTCTCGAATAAGGAATAGAGGGTAGAGAGCTGAGAATAGAAAACAAAGAGAGTGGTAGAGTGTTATGGATAGTTATTGGCCGGTAATTTTTATTGTCTGTGCGATTGCCTTGGCGGTTGGTCCCGTGATGATGATGCAGCCCAGTCAGCGTATCCGCCGACTCAGTGCGCTGCGACAAGCGGCGGCACAAAAAGCCATGCGCGTACGCTTAACGACCGTAATCTTAACCTCCGGTAAAACAGACGTAGCGGTGTACAGTATGCCGCTACCATCTACCGAAGCGATACGTCCATCTTGGGTCTTGTTACAGCAAGATTATCAGCACGATGTAAACTTTTATCAGCAGTGGGAGTGGGACAATAAAAAACACACTGCTCCAGCAGCGCAACATGCGATGCTACGTGAGTTGCTGTCGTCGTTTGATTCAAGCATTATCGGGCTCGAAGCTGGTCAGTCATCTGTTGGTATTTATTGGTGTGAAAAAACACTTACCATAGATGATATCGAAACCCTCCTGACTCGCTGTAAAGAGGCGTTGAGCTAATCATTCCTTTGATAAGGTAATGTCACAAGCTAGTGTCTCAAGCGAGTAATGTCACAAAGCAATAGGTCGCAAAGTAATAAGCACATAAAATATTGTGCCTCGCCGATATTGCCGATGTGGTGAATATGGTAGAGTGCGCTTTTGTTGATGAAAGCTAATAATAAAAGCAGTTATTTGTTTCTGTAGGAGAATACATCGTCGTGGAAAATATCATTGTCGCAGGTGGTTGGTTAATGTGGCCAATCATTTTATGTTCTATTGCTGTTGTTGCGATTTCGGTAGAACGCTTCTGGACATTAAATGCGAGTAAAATTGCCCCTAAAAACCAGCTAGCACAAGTGTGGAGTTGGGTGCAAAACAATCAGATAGATGCGGCTAAATTACGTGAGCTACGTCAAAGCTCTGAACTAGGTCGTATTCTTGCTGCCGGTTTGAGTAATGCGCAAGCCGGTCGAGAAGTGATGAAGGACAGTATCCAAGAAGCTGCCAGCCAAGTGATTCACGCGATGGAACGTTATGTTGGCGCGCTAGGCACTATTGCCGCAGTATCGCCGCTACTGGGCCTATTGGGTACCGTGCTGGGCATGATCAAAGTTTTTGTGGCTATCGAGTTACAAGGCACCGGTAATGCAGGCGCATTAGCTGGGGGTATTTCTGAAGCTCTCATTACTACCGCAGCGGGCTTATGTGTGGCTATCCCCGCCATGATTATGCACCGCTTTTTTGTGCGCAAAATTGATAGTCTAGTAGTGGTCATGGAACAGGAGTCTGTTAAATTGGTCGACGCGCTACATGCTGATAAACCAGCAAAGGCTTAATGGTTTGTACTCATTACTTATGTTTAAACATCATCTATAAAAAATAGGGTGACACGTGCAATTTCGCCGACAATCTAATCAAGATGAGCAAATTAACCTCACGCCGTTAATCGACGTGGTGTTTTTATTGTTGATTTTTTTTATGGTCTCCACCACTTTCACTAAAGAAACCCATCTAGAAATTGATTTGCCAGAGGCTTCCGCTGAACCTGCTACGGCGAGCGAAGGCTTATCGATTGATATGACCATTCAAGTGACGGGCGACTATGTGATTAATGGGCAGACACTGGTTAATCAGCAAGCGGTTACATTACAGCGTGCACTTAAAAAAGTGGCGGATGGTAACAATACCTTACCGCTCACCATTACCGCCGATGCCAATACGCCACATCAAGCCGTGGTGCGTGCCATGGATGTCGCAGGCCAGTTAGGTTTTGCTCAGCTGCGCATTACCACCCAACAACCGGCAGAGCCAGAATAGATATGACGTGCTGTTTATTTTACTCAATAATTCATTCAACATCTGGGTTAATCATTCGGTAAATCATGGCTAACTCTCAGCAAACATCTTGGCTGCAATCGTTCTTCCTCGATGTCTGGTATGGCAAGCGCTGGTTGACTAAGCGTGGCTGGGTACGTCTAATTCCGTGGTTGTTATTGCCCCTTTCATGGTTGTATCAATTACTCGCTTATGCGAATCAGCGTTGGCAAAAAAAACAATCAACCCGGATTCCAGTACCTGTGGTAGTGGTGGGTAATATCAGCGTAGGCGGCACTGGCAAAACGCCCATTATTATTGCCCTTGCGAATGCCCTAACAGCAAAGCATATTCGGGTAGGTATTGTTAGTCGTGGGTACGGTAGCCATGCGCCGCACTATCCTTATCTTGTTAACGCCGATGATCAGGCAGTCTATAGCGGAGATGAACCTTTACTTATCGCGACATCCACACAATGCCCTGTAATGATTGGCCAGAATAGAGTGGCGGCGGCACAGCAGTTATTAGCCCGCTATCCAGAAATACAGTTAATTCTTAGTGATGACGGCTTGCAACATCATCGCCTTCAACGTGATGTGGAAATAGTCGTTGTTGATAGTGAGCGCGGCTTAGGTAATCATTTTTGCCTCCCTGCAGGCCCATTACGTGAACCAGCAAAACGTTTATCAACCGTCGATTGGATATTGCTGAATACACCTGCAGCGAGTGCATGTGAGACGCAACGAGAGCAAAGCGAAGTCGATAGACGATTACCCATTAAAGTCAGCCTGCAGCCCCAAGCGTGGCGTCATATAGGCAGCCAACAAATACACCCCTTAACCCCTTACCCTTGGTTGAAAAATAAAGTCGGTGGTGAGGGTCGTGATAACAATAGCCATATAGGCAGTGATAAAACATTACACGCAGTGGCCGGTATTGGTCATCCTCAGCGGTTTTTTAATACGCTGGCGCAGTTAGATATAAGTGATCAATCGTCTAACCACGCCTGTAGTCAACACAGTTTTGATGACCATCATCAGTTTACCGCGCAAGATTTTTCTGCGTGGACTAACGACACCGTATTAATGACCGAGAAAGATGGGGTAAAATGCCAAGCTTTAATGGGCGAGGCGGCCATGCCTAAAGATTGCTGGGCATTAATAGTCGATATCGACTTGCCTGATGCATTGATCGAGCATGTAGAGTCATTAGTGAGTCTTCCGAATGATTTTCAGCACTAATATTTAACCCGTTTTCATTACAGCGATTACATTATGTCATTTACTATTGTCATTCCCGCCCGCTTTTCATCGACCCGTTTACCGGGCAAACCGCTATTATTGATTAACGGTAAACCGATGATCCAGCACGTGGTTGAGCAGTCGTTAAAAAGTAATGCTGAACGAGTCATTGTCGCCACCGACGATGAACAAATTATGGAGGCAGTCAAAGGCTTTGGTGGCGAAGTGTGTATGACATCAAGCGAGCATGTATCAGGCACCGATCGTATTCAAGAAGTCGCAACAATATATGGCCTCAGCGACGACCATATCGTGGTTAATGTTCAAGGTGACGAGCCTTGCATTCCCCCTGAGGTGATTAACCAAGTCGCTCATAACTTACATCAGCATCAACAAGCAGCGGCGGCGACTTTATCAGAAGTTATAACCACCACAGAAGAATTTTTAAATCCAAATGCGGTAAAAGTTGTATCCGATCAACAAAACATGGCCTTGTATTTTTCTCGCGCACCGATTCCATTTCCCCGTGCGGATTGGATGGAAAATAATAGTTTAGATGGCTTAGCGTTGGATGTAGAGTTAGTAGGTATTTCATCCACTAAAGTATTGCCCCAGCGCCATATAGGCATTTATGCCTACCGCGTTTCATTACTGCACGAATTCGTACAATGGTCGCCAGCACCACTAGAGCAAATAGAGTCTCTAGAGCAGCTACGTATTTTATACAACGGCAAGAAAATTCATGTGGCAGAAGCTTGCGAGCAAGTGCCTGGCGGTGTGGATACACAGGAAGATTTAGATAGAGTGAGAAGTGCTTAAATTCGACGCTATAAATCAAAAGAGCGCGCTAAAAACGCATAATAAGCAATGAGATGTAGAGGTAAAAAACGTTGCGTAAAAAAGAATGTGTGGTAGATAAACCCATCCGTGTGTTATTTGTTTGTCTAGGTAATATTTGCCGTTCGCCAACCGCACATGCGTTGTTTCAAGCGTTGGTGAATAAAGAAAACCTACAAGATAAAATACGAGTGGATTCTGCAGGTACAGGGGGTTGGCATATAGGACATTCCCCCGATAAACGCGCACAGCAAACGGCATTAGCACAAGGGTGTGACATCAGCCATTTACGCTCGCGTGTGGTGACAGTCGATGACTTTTCGACATTTGATTACGTACTAGGCATGGATCAAGATAACTTTAAGCATTTAGCTATGATGAAGCCTACTAATTTTAATGGCGTATTAGGTTTGTTTCTTACCGAAGCCGATGTGGTACAAGTAGATGAAGTGCCAGACCCTTATTACGGTGACGAAAAACATTTTGAAGAAGCAATGGCATTGATTCAACGTGGTGTTACTGGTTTGATGAACCGCATTAAAAACAATCATCAACTATAACTATTACATAGTATCCGTTATGAGTGATTTAACGATTCAACAAAACATCTCCTTACAGGCATACAATACATTAGCGATTGATGTGCAAACCCGTTGGTTCGCTCAAGTGAGCACCAGTGCACAATTACAAGACGCGTTACAGTTTGCACAAGAGCAATCTTCACAAAAGCCCTCACAAGAGCAGTGCCCATTGTTAGTATTAGGTGGTGGCAGTAATGTAGTCTTGGTAGATGATTTTGTTGGCCTTACGATTGTTTTACAAACACAAGGTATACAAATAGAAAGAGAAACCGACGAGCAGGTTTTTTTATCGGTTGCTGCTGGCGAAAACTGGCATGACACCGTTATGCACTGTGTAGATAAAGGCTGGTACGGTATCGAAAACTTAGCCCTCATTCCGGGCAGTGTGGGTGCCGCACCGATACAAAATATCGGAGCTTATGGTGTAGAACTTACACAAATTTTAAGCTACGTGGAAGCGATTGATCTCACTAGCGGTGAGTTAATTCAACTAAACAATGCTGACTGCCATTTCGCCTACCGTGATAGTATTTTTAAAGGCGAGTTAAAAGATAAAGTGATTATTTCCCGCGTGGTCTTAGCGTTATCTAAAACACCCGTATGGTCGCTCGATTATCCTGCGCTCCAAGACGCGTTAAGTGGCTACGATATGGCAACGCTGAGTAGCCGCACTGTCGCTAATACAGTGATCAATATTCGCAATAGCAAGTTGCCTAATCCAGCTGATATTCCTAATGCGGGGAGTTTCTTTAAAAACCCTATCGTGTCTCAGCAATGTTATGAGCGCATTCAACAAGCTTATCCCAAAGTGGTTGGTTTTCCTGTTGTATCAATACCTTGTAGCGCACCAAGTGAAGTTCCAAGTGAAACTCCAAGCGAGCCACAATATAAATTAGCCGCAGGTTGGTTATTAGATCAAGCAGGTTGGAAAGGGAAGTGGGTGAATGAGATTGCGATGCACGACAAGCAAGCTTTGGTATTAACCAACCCGAATAAACGTTCTGGGCGAGAGCTATTGGCTTTTGTTGATAAAGTGATAGACGATATTCATAAAAAGTACGGTGTTTCTTTAGAGGTAGAGCCGCGTATATATACCGCAGTGACAGATGCACGGCTTATCGCTAGCCCCACGTAAACTCAACGCCAGTATTATTCATTTCCCATGTCATATCAGCCATCACTATTCGACTCGCCACCCAATGCTTCATCCGATCTTACAAGCCGTAGAGAAACACACCTGTCATTGCCCGACGGCAAAATTAGCTATTTTCCCTCGTGGTTATCAAACTCATCCTTGTCACCATTAGTACCTACCTTGTATAGCGAGCTAAGGAGACAAGTCGCATGGGAACAAACCGAAATTGTGTTATACGGTAAAAAAGTGCGGATTCCTCGCTTAAACGCATGGTATGCCGAGCCGCAATGCGGTTACACCTATTCAGGAAAGTATTTCGAGCCGTTACCATGGATTCCCCTACTATTGGAGATTAAAGCCGCTGTTGAGGAAGCCTTAAGGCCATTATTGATAAAAGATGCTGTCCAAAAAGAAAGCACTCAAAAAGAGAGCGCTCAAAAAGAAAGTACACCGAAGGAGATATTTAATAGCGTGCTAGTGAATTGCTACCGTAACGGCCAAGATAGCGTAGCATGGCATAGTGATGATGAGCCCGAGCTGGGTAAGAACCCGATAGTTGCTTCGCTTAGTTTAGGTGCCGATCGACAGTTTCAGCTACGCCATAAAGATTATCGACAGCACGCAAAAAGTGAACAATATAAACAAAATATATGCTTATCTAATGGGGACTTGCTACTAATGCATGGGGCCATACAGCATTATTGGCAGCATCAAATACCTAAAACGAAGAAAGCGGTGGGGGAGAGAATTAATATTACGTTTCGCCAAATTAAATACCCGCATTCTAAATAAGGACATTTCACCCAAAATGTAAAATCTAGACTAAAGTCTAATTGGCTTTTCGCTTTAAATTCAGATATTCCGTGATCTAACGCACATAATTACTGAAAGTTAATGCAAAACGTTTAATAATACACCACGTATTTTTATGCGTACAACAACTACCCCATTTCGAGGGTGGCAGCGTAAGAGGTTCATTTGATAAAAATAATAGTAATAGATGACCACGACCTTGTCCGTATGGGACTTTCCCGCATTCTTGACGATGTAGACGGCTTTTCAGTTATCGGTAACGGTGATAGTGGCGAAAAAGCGCTACAGCTGGTGCGCGATCTTCAGCCTGATGTCGTCATGATGGATGTCAAAATGCCCGGCATGGGCGGTGTTGAAGCCACCAAACGGATCAAACTCGCGAATAGTAAAATTAACATCATTGCCGTGACTTCTTGCGACGATGACCTATACCCCAGTAAATTAATGCGTGCAGGCGCATCGGCTTACCTGACCAAGCGTGCAGCGCCAGATGAATTGATCGAAGCAGTGAATAAAGTCGTCGCGGGTAAAACCTATATGAGTAGCGAGATTGCACAGCAGCTCGCATTGAAAAGCTCTATTGGTACTGGCGGCCCCGATTCGCCGTTTTCTGCCTTATCCGATCGTGAGCTACAAGTCGCGATGATGACGATACGAGGCCAAAAACCCAATGAGATTGCAGAAATACTCAATGTGAGCGCCAAAACAATCAATAGCTTTCGTTATCGCATTTTTGAGAAATTCAATTTGAGTAATGATGTTGAGCTTGTCTTGTTTGCGGTGAAACATAAAGTCTTTGATGTGGATGCTTTAGAATAGTTATCAACCGTAGATAGGGACAAACAGAAAATAAAAAACACTCGAAATCCCTTCTTTGGCAGTTTAGACTGCTCCCCATGAATACTCCCTTCGATCACCAGCAATTTCTGAAAACCGTGAGCCGTCAGGCCGGCGTTTATCAGATGTTTGATGCTAACGATAAAATTCTTTATGTAGGCAAGGCGAAAAACTTAAAGAACCGACTTAGCAGTTATTTTAAACAATCAGACTTGCCGATTAAAACCCAAGTACTGGTTGAAAAAATCGCCAATATTCAAGTGACTATTGCCGAGTCAGAAACGGCTGCACTAGTACTTGAGCAAAGTCTGATAAAGTCGTTGCGCCCGCAATATAATATTCTGTTAAAAGACGATAAATCGTACCCGTATATTTTTATTTCCGATAGCGATTACCCGCGTATTAGCTTTCATCGCGGTATGAAACGCAAAAAAGGCGACTACTATGGCCCTTTCCCTAATTCAGGTGCGGTGTATCAATCGCTGAGCTTTATTCAAAAAACTTTTCGTGTGCGCCAGTGTGAAGACAGTGTTTTTTCTAATCGCACACGCCCTTGTTTACAGTATCAAATTAATCGTTGCACAGCGCCTTGTGTGGGCTTAATTGAAAAAGCGCAATATAAAGATGATATGGCACATGCCGCTTTATTTTTAACCGGCAAGTCTGATGAGCTAATGAAGCAGCTTGCCGATAAAATGGAATCATCTGCCAGTACCTTAGATTTTGAAGAAGCGGGTGTCTATCGCGATCAAATAGCTGCATTACGGATAATACAAACCGATCATGATCTTGAGAGCGATAAAGGCCAGATCGACGTATTCGCCATGGCAAAAAAGGGGGGTGCCTTGTGTGTTCATTTACTTTATATACGCCATGGTCGTGTACTGGGCAGTAAAAGCTTTTTCCCCAAAAACAAACTAGATTTAGACGATAGTGATTTTTTCAGTGCATTTTTAGAGCAGTTTTATATAGCGAATCAAAACCGCGAGCTGCCACAAGAAATAGTAGTGAACTATCCGCCTAATAAAGAAGAGAAAACAGTACTAGAACAAGCGTTACAGGAGCGCGGTAACCGAAAAATCCCCATCTTGCATCGTGTGCGCGCCCAACGCCAAAAATGGCTGATCACCGCCTTAACCGCCGCCGAGCAAAACTTAACCGCACATCTTAATACTAAGCAAAATCTACAGCAGCGTTTTGCGGCATTACAAGAGGCGATGGGTTTAGATGAAATGCCTCAGCGTTTAGAATGCTTTGATATTAGCCATACCTTTGGCGAGCTAACCGTTGCCTCTTGTGTGGTCTTTGATCAGAGTGGCGCCTTAACCTCCGACTATCGTCGCTTTAATATCGAAGGCATTACCGAAAGTGATGACTATGCCGCCATGGAGCAAGCCATCTCAAGACGTTACACCCGTCTACAAAAAGGTGAAGGCCTATTGCCCGATATTCTTGTCGTCGATGGTGGCAAAGGGCAGTTAGGTGTTGCGAAAGCGGTATTGGCTGAATTGGGAGTGAACCAAGTGATGATCTTGGGTATCGCCAAAGGCACCACCCGTAAAGCCGGGTTCGAGACACTGGTGTTAGAATCAGGCAAAGAAAAAGTACTCAATTCTGATTCTCCTGCATTGCACTTATTACAAGAAATACGCGACGAAGCGCATCGCTTTGCGATTACCGGCCACAAACAACGACGTGATAAAAAACGTACTACGTCAACCTTAGAAGGCATCGCTGGCGTAGGAGCAAAACGCCGTCGAGAACTACTGCGACACTTTGGCGGACTTCAAGCCGTGAAAGCCGCCAATGCCGACGAGTTGGCAAAAGTCGACGGTATTAGTAAAAAAATAGCAGAAGACATTTACAGCGCTCTACATAGTGAGTAACGTGCACACCCGCGCGATGCTTATCTGTTTGTATGCTTATAGTCGTTTTACAGCCGTACCGATACGTGGACTTGAAATTTGATTTTTAACCACTAGATAGATTGTGATCATTTGCCTGATCATCTTACTTAGAGAAACAAATGAATTTAGCGAATCAACTCACGCTGTTACGCATCTTACTTATCCCCTTAATCGTGGTAATTTTTTATCTACCCTACGATTGGCGCTACGTTGTGGTATCAGGCATTTTCTGCTTGGCAGCCGCAACCGATTGGCTCGATGGCTGGGTCGCTAGAAAATACAATCAAATGACCGCATTCGGTGCCTTCTTAGACCCCGTTGCAGATAAGCTCATGGTCGCAACTGCTTTAGTCTTATTGGTAGAAGTACACGATACCGCGCTATTTGCGATCCCTGCCATCGTCATCATCAGCCGCGAAATAGTGATCTCCGCACTGCGAGAATGGATGGCCGAACTCGGCAAACGTTCAAGCATCGCCGTATCGGTTATCGGCAAATTTAAAACCAGCGCGCAAATGCTATCCATCGCCGTATTACTCGCCGAAAATCCCCAAGCGCCAACGGTATTAACCAACCTAGGTTACATCCTCCTCTACATCGCCGCGGGCCTCACACTATGGTCAATGGTCGTCTACATGAAAGTCGCATGGCCAGATTTAATGCCGAAGGATGGAGAGTAAAAACGTTTGTAGGATCAAGAGTGAATGAAAAGCGAAGAAGTTACTTCCGTTAACATAGTCATACTGGGCTTGATCCGTGTGGTGCACATTTCCGCGTTATATCGGGCTTGATCATGGGCTTGCTCATCACTGCGTCGTACCGTACTTGATCGTCTCACGTCATACCGGACTTGATCCGGTATCTATTATCCAATCAAAACCTGTCCCATTAAATATGCTTTGCATGTACGCGATAAAATGGCCTAGCTTTAATTCAGATCACTTATTGAGTATGGACGCCGACAGAAGAGTCTTTGTGACTCGTATTTTTATCTAGTTTTCTTTGCAGTGTCTGACGGCTCACACCTAACATAGCTGCGGCTTTATTTTTATTATCATCCATCAATATTAGTGCCTCTCTAATCATCTCTTTCTCAATATAATCTCGTCCTTGCTCCAATCCAATAGCGGGGTCGGTAATCAGGCGGGCTAAATTCTTAATAAATTGATGCTCCCTAGTGGTAGGGATCATAGACATAAATTTGAATTGGCGTTCTTTTTGTTCGGTGTAAATTAAGATCATTAGTGTAAAGCTGATCATTAACGAAAGAATAACCGATGCGTTTAGTTGGTAGCCCAGTTGCATGACCAGCATAACAGCAATAACTGAAATAAAGATCGGCATACAGGCAATAAGGATTATTTGTGATTTTCTTTTAACTGCATGTGATTCTGTTCTACAGAAAAAATATCCAGAGATCAGAAGCGCGCTAATTAATGGAATTAAAATACCTAATTGAACAATAACGTAATAAGGCCCAGCTACTCGAGTGATTGAATAGCCGATACTTTTAACGCCATCTAGAGCAGCGCCAGGAATCAGTAAAGGCAAAACGCTAATGCCTAAAAAAGCAATAATCGCTATCTCTATTGATTGGGATAATTTGCTGGCATTAGCTAATGATAATGCCAGCAATGAGAAAAAAGTGATTAAAGCGGAAATGTAATAAGCGCTTAACCAAATAAACCCTGCTTCTGGTTTGGCAACATAATAAAATGTCGCCAACTCAGATAGGTTCATCCCAAATAGACCTATAAAAAATAACCACAACCAAACACTAGCCGATGCAAACGAGTAACGACCAAACCAAAAAATGCTTAGTTTGATGGCTAGTGCTGCAATGCTAGGTAGTGTATATAACGTGATCATTTAAAACTGTATCCCTATTTGGCAAATGCTTAGGCCGCTACCCGCTCCTAATAAGAGCACTTTATCACCTTTTTTTGGTGGATGCAGTGCCATGTTTACAGGAAATGTCGCACTTGTTAAATTTCCATAATTTTCATAGGTTATTGGCACTTTAATTAACGGTTGGTTGGCGATAGATGCCATTTTTGCGTGCGGCCCAGCCCCCACTTGATGGCAATAAAGTTTACTGACTGAATTTGAATTCCAATTTAGCTTTTGGTATGTTTTTTTGATTTCCCGCTCGTGTAGGCTTACCATTTTCCCGCTAATTTTCTCCATTAGCATTTGAAATTCAATGCCTGATGGCGTGTGTTTGTAATAACATAGATCCGAGTACTGACCTTCAGATTTAAACGTTAAGTATTTGCAGCCTGAATCGTTTTGTTTTTTGCTAACGATAAAAGCACCTCCAGCATCACCTACGGTTAAGGCACCTAGTAATGCCCTAAATACCTTTTTATCCGAAGTTTTTTTTAATTGACGCAAAATATCATGTGTAACAATACTGGGCTTTTCTCCTGTACAAACCAAAATCACCTCAGCACTACCTATTCCTATATAAGCATTTGCTACAGAGAGGCCATTTAATATACCTAAGCAGGCATTAGATATATCTAAGCATTCGGCATTATGTGCGCCAATTTCCTTTTGAATAATATGTGCTGTTGATGGCTCTGGACAGTCACGGTCAATACCACAAAATAATATCATATCGATATCTAGCGGATCTAATACAGCATCAAGAATCGCAGCATTAGAGGCACGAATAGCTAAGTCAGAAAAACTCTCTGTTGCTTGGGAAAAACGCCTTTCTTTGATGCCGCTAGCACGTGCTAAAAATGTTTCTGGTACGCCAAATTTTCGACTGTCTGCATCGTGCATTAACTCTTCTGATGTAACGACCTTTGTTGGTAAATAAGCGCCAACGCCTGAAATCTTAGAAAAACCAATAGTATTCATTCTGTTACCTTTTTTAATGTTTAAATTTACAATGAGGAAAATGGTGCCATTCAAATATGAGCCTTATGAGTTTGGGCTAAATAATGAAGTTACAAAAATGGACACGAGTGCAATATGGCACATAAGTCTTCGCCATTTTTGAACTTTTAGAATTTAATTGACGCCATTTTTGGCGTGTTTAGGATGAAACTGAATGGGTATTAATTGATTAAAAGAAAACGAAGGGAGAAGTGGCGTATGAGCAACACGATTGATTTAACAAAGTACAGGAATCAGGCGTATTTAGAGTTATGCCTTGAGTTGGTAGCGGATGCATATAAAGAATGTAAAAAAGGGAACTATGAAATGGTGGAAACTCACTTAAGTGATATTCTAGAGACGTTTGACCGCGAAGAGGAAGGCACAGATACCATAGAATCTAAGAACAATATTTATCACTTCCCGTTGTCACCTGAAACATCTTGAAAGCAATGTAGATAAGGCCTATGTCTAGGCACTACGCTGACAGATACACAGAATGGTTTACAGCCTCATTGACTGTCACTACGCGCGAAACGATCTCAATTGATGTCGCGCTATCTTGCTTGCCAATGGCATTGTTTTGTATCTTGCAGTAGGATTGATTATTATCATCTTATTAATGGCTAGGTTTAAGTAATATACTTATTTTCGAGATAACGTTGAGAATAAATTGCTGTTAGTATAAAAACGAGGATTCCCGATAATATTGATAAAAGGGAATGTTTCTGTTTTGTCACACTTTTAAAAGAAGATAAAGTCATGAAGACCATCGATGTACTGGCTATTGGAATTAGGTTGCTGGGTTTATATTTCGTCATGAAATTTATTCAATATCTTGGTTCAGCATACGTTTCATATCAGCAAGTATCTTTATCCATGCCGGATTTCAATCCACTGATTATTGCCGGTGGTTACGCTATTAGCGCCATAGTTATGCTAGTGTTTTGTATGCTATTTATTAAGTTTCCGGCAATAATTGCAAGTAAATTACTTCCAAGAACTAACAAAGACAGCACGGTACTATCTGGTGATGCCGCTCAATTACAGCTAGCTGGGTTCTCATTGATCGGTATTTATATTCTGTCTTGGGCAATTCCTGACCTAGTTCATAACTCAGCGTTATTGGCTGTTATGCCCAGTTACAACCCATCTTATTCTATGAGTGATAGACCGTATGACCTTATAAATTTTGGAGTAACGGTAATAGAAATATTGATTGGCCTGTATCTTGTTCTACAGGCTAAAGGGGTGATAAAGCTTATAGATAAATTTCGTTATGTAGGGCAATAAAGCTTTTAACAAGCGACTGTTATTTTAGCGATGGTTTTGGCCGATTAGTTTACCTTTATTCCACGCCTCTGGGTTATGGGTGGTTGGGTTAGATATATTCATAAGGTAGCTCTTCGTTAAAGTGAGTTATCATTATGGTCTACCGCTTTCGACCCAAAGTGGACGTTAGAACTTTAATAAATCCCTGTTAATATGACAACGAGGATTTCCGATAATACTGATAAAAGGTAATACATCCTTTTTATCACACTGTAATGTTCATCGAGGATGCTATGAACCAAAGTCAAATCAATCAAGTTAAGGGGCACCTTGAAGAATTCACTTCAATTGATCTAGCAGATTTAATTGCTGTAAATTTTGGCGATAATGCTGACCTAATGAATATTAAAATAGGTGAATATACAGCCAAGGAATACTTTTCTACTGTAAATAAAGTTTTTGGGCAATTTTTGGAAGAAATAGATAGCCCATACGCAAAAACATTGCCATTCCAATATCATTTTCATAATGAATATGGAGCTGGTAACTTACATCAAGATCTAGCAAATTTATTAGCTCAAATAAAATCTCGTAACTTTCTTGCGACTATCCCTCAACTCAATAAGCTTGCTCACTATCAAGCTATTAATGGTTTCTGGGAAAAAGCAAAACGGAAATATTTTAGAGCCAGTGAAGCCAATGTAAAAGAAGATCAACAACGGATTGATGTGGTTTCAAAACACATGATTCAAGTTTCGGATAGATTAAAAAATCTTCTAAACCAAATAGCTGAAGAAAAAGAAGGCGTTAATTTATTTTTAAAAACCAAGAAAAGTGAACTTAGCGAAATAGAGTCATTATTAAATGCTGCCAGGCAGCATTCAAACGAAATTAATGACTTATATACTAAAGCATCAACAGTTGAAGAAAGGATTGCTTCTACCTTGGATAATTCCGAGGAAAAGAAAAATGACATTGATTTGATTAAAAGCGAATCTAAAGGGATGTTAGTCGAACTTAAAGCGTTGCTTAATGAGAACAACAAAACTAATAAAGTTCAAAATGAAATTTACACTAAATTAGTACTGTCTTTCGAAGAAAAGCTAGGGTATGTTGAACAAAAAAAGGACTATTTTGAAGAAAGAAATTCATATCTAGATGATCTAATTGAAAGAGAAGTTGGCGCATCGTTATTTGAAACTTTTAAACAGCGTAAGACAGAGTTAATCACATCTGTTACCTTATGGACATGGATTGTACCAATAACGGCTGCGGCAACTATAGCTTGGATATTTTTCCTTTTCGGAAGTGAAGATCTAAGTGGTCTTGCATGGCAGGTGATACTAGTTAATTCATTAAAGGCCTTGCCAGCAGTGGGTTTATTATTGTTTTCGATTTCGCAATATGTGAAAGAACGGAATTTCCAAGAAGAATATGCCTTTAAATCAGCTGTAGCTTTAACAATTAACTCGTATGCAAATCAATTAAACGAAAGCACTAATAAAGACAAAATGATAATGGAATCGGTTACACAGATATATAAGAGTCCAATTCATCAAAAGGCAGCGGACAAAGATCAAAATGCAATAGTAGTTTCCGCAAAAGAGTTAGCTGAAACAGCGAAATCGATAGTATTTGAAAAACAAAAATAACAAGGCCATCCGACCTGATTCCACAACCCGTAATTTTTTGTAAAAAAACGTATACAAGTCGCCAGATTTCTACGCAGTTGATGGCAGAGTTAATTTCCGCTTCTGGCCGAAAGGCGACATTTAATCACCCCAAAAACAGGAATAACAAAAAATTGAATAAAGCATTTATAAAACAGCGCATAGCCATTTTTGCGGATAAAGATATTGACCCTGCCATCGACAGTGAAGTGATTGAGTTGTTGCAAAGAAAATTTAATATCTTGCTGCCTCAGCGGCCAACGTTGGATGAGGCTTTAGAGGTAGTCATTAAAACACATGAAGTAATAGGACTGATTATTCAATATCGGTCGGCCTCTAAAGTGTCATAGATCAGTACCGTTATTCACAATGCCAGCATTTTACCGAAGGGAGCTGATGAGTTTTTTGCTCTCTTCGGTGGTCAGTCACTCATACAGTTCAGTATCATAAAAATAAAGGAAAAATAATGAAATCAATTAAAATTATCGTGAGTACTGTAGTGGTGCTCGCCATTGTTGTAGCGGGCATTATTTTTTACGGTTTAAGTAATCTTAATGGCTTTGTCGAAAAGATTATTGAAGACACGGGTACTGAGCTGACGAAGACGCGCGTTGCCGTAGGCAGCGTCGATATCACGCCGCTAGAGGGTAGTGGGGCAATATATCAGTTATCTATAGCTAATCCTGAAGGCTATTCGTCGAATAAACTATTTGCCGCCAATTCGGTATCACTGACCTTAGATATCGACTCGTTAACCCAGCCAGTGAAGGTGATTAAGTTGGTCGATGTGGGTGAAATAACGTTGCTCGCAGAGCAAAAAAATATTAAAGATACCAATATTCAGACCTTGCTCGACAATATGGCGAAAACGGGAGGAGAAAAACCCCAGAGCACAGATAGCGCGTCGAGCGATGTACGCATTATGATCGAAAAAATTCGTTTTGCCGCTACCTCAATCGAGCTACAAACCGAAAAAATGGGGAGTAAAACCATTAATTTACCGGCGTTTAGTGTGAATAATATTGGCGACAAAAAAACAGGAGTCACACCCGAACAGGCCGGCCAAAAAATCACCCAGCAATTGATGACAAAAGTAAAAGCGGCGGTTAAAAAAGAATTGGGCAGCTTAATAACGGACGAAGTAAAAGACAAAGCAAAAGAGAAACTGAAAGAGAAGCTTAAAGAACAGATCAACACCGATAAGCTAAAATCGTTATTTCAGTAAATGTCGCTATTTGAGCCATAAAGCTTTTATCTATCTTGGTTGATATAGCTACTTTTGCACAAAGTAGCTGAGTAGTACTTGAATAGTGGCTGTTGTGTCGTAGCGGTGTCATAGCTATGTAGTACCCGCTTAGTAAAGTGCCATTACAATATTCTGCGTTGACATCATTACCTATTCTCTATACTGTATATAAAGTCAGTATTTTATTAAGAGGGTAATGTTATGGCAGTTATAGCCGTATGGAAGTGTGATCGGGATAACAGTATGTTTACAAATAAGAAAGATGCAGAAGAGCATGACAAAATGCTTGAATTAGCGGAAAACATTACCGCATTAATTGAGTCCAATATCGACGGCATTGATGAGAAACACAGCGAAGCCATTGGTATATTGCTATCAAAGCATCGTGATAACCTAGCTAAGGCCTGTAAAGGCAAGCCAGAGGCGTTGCTAGATTCCCCAAAAGAACTTCAAGTCAATGACGATAGCGTAGTCACCTCTATCACGGCGGCTTAGGTAGCGGATATTTGAGGTAGATAGTTTAGACAGATAGTTCGAACAAATGGCTGCGAGCAAGTCGCAGCCATTTTTTAATCTCAAATGTGGACGTTAAAAGTGCAGAGTTAGCGGTAAACCACTAGTTGCCTACAAGTGAATGAGCCTTCCTAATGATCCCACGTAAATATCACAAAATCGTCTTTTCATTCTTCATGGCATTGTTTATGTCGGGATTGATGTCTTTTGCTATCAGTATTTTCAATGTAGGGATGGTGCATATTGCGCTCGATACTGATCACCCTCTGCGATCCAAGCTGATCGCTCCCTGCGATTGAACCTGATCACCTCCTGCGATTTAAAATGATCACTTTTCGATAGTTATCGCAGAGAGTGATCACGT
>Ga0233426_10001227_pt1 | contig 24153 bp, 19 predicted proteins | sample SI_118_April2016_6_FD_179875 | JGI IMG/M metagenome (GOLD analysis project Ga0233426, IMG submission 179875) | Seawater microbial communities from Saanich Inlet, British Columbia, Canada - SI_118_April2016_10_MG | ecosystem: Environmental > Aquatic > Marine > Inlet | place: Canada: British...
TTTTTAGTTGGCGATACTTTTTTATTTGTTGCATTTAGCGCAGTCACGATTTTAATTTGGCATTATCATCACTTATTAAAATTAATAAAATGGTTGTGGCACAGTAAAGCGTTATCACCGCCAGAGTCTGAAGGTGTGTGGGGACGAATTTACGATGGACTTTATCATCAAACCAAAAAACATCGTAAAAAACAAAAAGTGCTTAATGCAAAGATTCGCCAATTTAGAGATGGCGCTGAAGCGTTACCTGATGCTGCGTTGGTTTTGTCTGACGAGTTAATTATTGAGTGGGGAAATAAAAAAGCACAACGGCTATTAGGCATTCGATGGCCTGGTGATATTGGTCAGCGAATCGATAACTTATTACGATTCCCTGAATTTAGCCAATACCTTGAAGACGCTAATTTTGACTCGCCTTGCCATATACCATCGCCAATCAATGCTGAAGTTATCTTAGAGTTGCGTTTAATGGCTTACGGTACTGAACAAGTGTTATTTCTAGCAAGAGACGTCAGTAAAGTACACCGGCTTGAAGAAATGCGGCGCGACTTTGTGGCTAATGTTTCTCATGAATTGAAAACGCCACTTACTGTAGTGCGTGGCTATGTTGAAATGGTACAAATGACAGAGCATGCCTTAGACCCCTATTGGCAGAAAGTGTTTAATACCATGGAAACACAAGTTTCACGAATGGATCGCCTAGTTGAACAATTATTGATACTTTCTCGTGTAGAAATTAATGTTGATGAAGATGATAAGCAGTTAATTGCTATGCCTAAGTTGATACATGCCTTAGTAGAAGATAGTAAATGGCTCAACCAAGATAAAAAACATCATATAACCGCGAATATTGATGAACACCTAGCGATTGAAGGTATTGATAGTGAGATTAAAAGTGCCTGTTTAAATTTAATTTCCAATGCAATCAGTTACACCAAAGAAAACGGAAATATTCATATTTCATGGCAAATGGACGGCAATAAAGCGAAATTTTCTGTCAAGGATAATGGCCCAGGTATTCGTCCTGAAAATGTGAATAGAATAACTGAACGTTTCTTTCGAGTTGATAAGTCAAGATCTAGAGATACCGGTGGTTCAGGTCTGGGGTTGGCAATTGTAAAACATGTACTTAATCATCATCATGCTGAGTTATCCATTAACTCTAAGTGGGGAGAAGGAAGTGAGTTCATCATTTACTTTGACCCTAAATGTATACGTACAACTTCTTAAACTTTATATTATTTCTTCTAACTATTTCCTCTAATGCCAATAAATAGTGCGCTCACAGTGCCCTATAAACGCGTATTAAAAATTACTTCAGTTTCATGACATTTATTTTACCGATGTCATATAAGTGTCACAAACCTTAAATATAATTGTCATATTAGCTTTATATAGTGTTCACAAATTAACAAGGTCATACCAATAAAAAATGAATTTGGTATACAACTCTCATTGGAGAAAAATATGAGTATCAAACGTGCATTAGGCATAATTGGTTTAGCAAGTATGGTGAGCTTTTCATCTGCAGCGATAGATAAAGATTTACCTGTTTATAAAAAAGTAAGCGGTGTTTCGGGAAATGTATCTTCAGTTGGTTCTGATACGTTAGCGAACATGATGACATTTTGGGCTGAAGAGTTTAAACGTACTTACCCTAACGTCAATGTACAAATTCAAGCTGCTGGTTCATCTACTGCGCCACCAGCGTTAACAGAAGCTACTTCAAACTTGGGACCAATGAGTCGTAAGATGAAATCTCGTGAAATAGAAGCCTTTGAAAAGCGCTATGGTTATAAGCCTACAGCTGTTCGTGTTGCCATTGATGCATTAGCGGTTTTTGTTCATAAAGATAACCCATTAAAAGGTTTACGTATCGACCAAGTAGATGCTATTTTTTCTAACAACCGTAAATGTGGCGCAGAGAAAGAAGTTGATCGCTGGGGTGATTTAGGACTTGATGGTGAATGGACAGGAAAAGATATTCAATTATACGGTCGTAACTCAGTTTCAGGTACTTATGGTTACTTTAAGAAAAAAGCATTATGTAAAGGTGACTTTAAAAATAATGTAAATGAGCAACCAGGTTCAGCTTCCGTGGTTCAATCAGTTTCTGCTTCATTAAATGGTATTGGTTATTCAGGTATCGGTTACCAAACATCTGGTGTGCGTGCTTTACCTCTTTCAAAGAAAGGCGAGCACTATGTTGAAGCAAATATGGCGAATGCTGTTTCTAAGAAATATCCATTATCTCGCTTTTTATATGTTTATGTTAACAAACACCCAAACAAGCCTTTAGCGCCAATGGAAGCAGAATTTTTGAAAATGGTATTATCAAAATCAGGTCAAAAAATTGTTGAGAAAGATGGCTATATCCCATTACCTAACTCAGTTGTTGAAAAAGAATACAAAAAATTAGGCTTATAATTTAGCGCTAAATTCTATTGTTAACTATTCATAACGTCTAAAAAAGCCTGGCATTTGTCAGGTTTTTTTATTGCTTATCTGCCTAAGTTTATTCGTTCCACGTTGTAATTGTTCGTTCTGATTTCCTGTCATATTACTGTCATTCTTTGGCAACAAAAATTACACAATTCTAAAACATTTCTGTCATTTTTCATCAGTAGGATAGCTACAACTTTTAGTCAAGCTGTCTAAATGAAGTTTTTTTGATGTCTTTGTTACCAAGTTTAACAGAACGAATAACTCTTCATTTAGCCAGTTTGAATACATTTAAAAACTATTTATCTTCGGAGCAAAAAGAAATGCAAATGAAATCACTTTTTAAAGTAAGCGCTATTGCTTGTGCTTTAACGTTAGTTGGTTGTGGTGGCGATATTAAGATCAACCCTACTGTAAACGATAACAGCACGACTACTGATAACAGTGTAAGTAACTCAAATAATACCTCTAATGAAGGTACTACTGAGCCAGTTGAATGTACAAGTTATGAAACTGATGCTGGAACAGTTGAAGGTTCTTTTGATGGTTTAGATTGTTTATACAATGATTCATTCGCCAGCAAGAACATTTCTATTACTGCAAACCTTACCTTTGAAGAATTACCTGGTGGCGGAATTCATGTTTTTGAAGATGCGTTATTAATTGGTGAAGACGGTCGTACTGACGAAGGATTTGAAATACCAGTAAATGGTCCAACAATGACCGTTAAGCCAGGAGCCACTTTAGCGTTTACGTCTGGAGAAGCGATTGTTCGTATCGCTCGTGGGGCAAAAATTCAAGCGGTTGGTACAGCAGAAAAACCAGTCACATTCACTTCTGCGTTTGCTTATGACCGTCATGATCTTGAAGGTAAAGGGGCACAATATGCTGATTGGGGCGGAATTATCATTAACGGTAATGGCTTAACTAACCAATGTACTAATGCTCAACGTGCTGCTGACACATGTAATGTAGCGTCTGAAGGTATCACAAGTTACTTCGGTGGAAATGACAACGAAGATAGCAGCGGTAAAATCAAATGGGCAAAAATTTGGTACGCAGGTTCTGGTCCTCGTGTTGGTGGTGAAGGAGATGATTTAAACTCTTTAACATTAAACGCTGTAGGTTCTGGCTCTTCATTTGATTACCTTCACATCCACCAAGGATTTGATGACGGTATTGAATTCTTCGGCGGTGCTTCCAACATAAAACATATCGTTGTAACTGATACTCAAGATGATGCGATTGATGTTGATGCTGGTTGGAAAGGTAATGCACAGTTCTTGTTTATCCAGCACGGCACTGTAACAACGCGTGATGGCGCTACGGCTTATATGGGTAATAACGGTTTTGAAACTGACGGTGAGAAAAATGGTGGAGATGATTACAGTGAAGTTCCTGCCTCTTTTCCTACCATTGCTAACGTAACGGTTATTACGACTGATGGTGCATCGGTGAGAGATGAAGATCCTTCACAAGCTCACAAGTTTGATGATGCAATTAAAACTAATTATTACAACTCATTAGCGATTAAAACTGACGCAACCAATGGAACAGACTGTATTGAGTTTAAATCTGACGGTCTAAAAAATGCGGCTGAAATCAAGTTTAATAACTCAGTATTAGCTTGTTCAAGTGAATTTAAAGATGCGACTCAAATGCCAGCTGACATGTCCGTAGAACAATGGTACGAGAACGGTGGTATTAACCTACGAGTTGGTGGTGATGCCGACGTATTATCAGCCGATGGTTTCTCGACTAATTCAGCCTCTACATCAATTACTATCTCAGCAAATGATTTGTCAGGTTTAGATAATAGCTTTTTCGATACCGTTGATTTCATTGGTGCAGTATCAGACCAAGATACAAGTTCAGCTTGGTACAAGTGGGTAGAAGCAGCAGTAACTGCAGCAAATAACGACTAATCTACCAACCGACTAATAAGGCGCCACTTAATCTATTAAAGGCGCCTTTTTATTGAACTGAATTAGGAAAAAGAAATGACAAATCAATATAAACTCCAAAAGCTCGCTGTTGCTGTGGGGCTAGGTTTGTTCAGCTATACTAGCGCTGCTGTCGCTCAAGAAGAAGAGCAACAAGTAATGGAAGAAGTCGTAGCAAAAGCAACACGTTTGCAAGGAAGTGCAGCGGCTGTTATTGCTGAAAGAAAAAACCAAGCCTTTGTTGCAGATATTCTTGGTGCTGAGCAAATGTCTAGAACAGGTGATAGTGATGCTGCGTCAGCACTAAAACGTGTAACAGGTTTAACATTGGTTGATGGCAAGTTTATTTATGTTCGTGGTTTGGGTGAGCGTTACTCAAGTGCGAGATTAAATGGCGCTAACATACCAAGCCCTGACTTAACTCGAAATGTTGTACCACTTGATATCATTCCTTCAAGTATCATCGAAAGTATGGCGGTACAAAAAGCCTTTTCAGCGAATATGCCAGCTGCTTTTGGTGGTGGTGCAATCGACATTCGTACCAAGTCTGTACCCAGTGATTTTACTTCAAGTCTAGAAATCGGTTTAGCACACGATACTAGTGCGAACGAAGGAGTGACTTATGATCGACCAAAAGGTGGGATTTCAAGTGAACTAAAAAACGCTATTGTTGATTATCGTGGTCGATTCACTATTGATAACATTATTAAGCGTTCGGGTTTAATAGACACTGATAGTCAAAATGTTTCAGAACAAGCTATCGCTATCAATAACGGATTACTCAATTCTTTACCTCGTGAACTTGTTATTTCTGAAGAGTCGTTAGACCCAACTTATAACGTAAAGGCACATATTGGTAATAGCTTTGATGAAAATACTTTTGGTGGACGTTTTGGTTTTTTAGCGTTAATTGCTTATGAAAATAAATGGGATTCTGCACAAAAGAAAACCTCTGTGATCGCGCAAGATATTTCGTCTGATTGTTCAACGTTACTCGCTAGCGCAGAAGATGTTGCAAGCTCGTGTTTTAATACCGTTAAAAATGCCACAGTCACCACAGAAAATGAACGATATAGTGGAGTATTAAACCTAGGCTATAAACTTGATAATCACTCACTTTCATGGAACAACTTATATTTAGTTGATAATGAAGATGAAGTTGAAGTGTCACAAGTTGAAAGTCCAGCGGGTAGCACTGTTTATACTATTGCAACGGATGATAGAGCGAATCGTGTTCATGAATTTGATTATCAAGAACGCACATTGCACGTGTCACAATTGCTGGGGCAACATACTTTTGTTGATTATTGGGGCTTAGGATTTGATTGGCAATATACACGATCGAAAGCAAAAACTGATATCCCGTTTAGCGCCAAATTTAACTTTAGAGACAACTTTGAAAATGGCCGCTATGCTAATTCAAATATTACCGGGGATGACAACCGAGCTATATATTCGTATACGAATATGGAAGATAGAGTCAATTCATACGGCGGTAATTTAACACTACCCGTTTATGGCAAAGGATATGAGCTTGAGTTAAAAGCTGGATACGATTTTTCTGACCGTGGACGTAATTACACAACATCAAGTTTTGCTGTACACAATAAATCAGGCTCGGGTATCGTCATTAATGATGGTTCGCAATCTCCACTTGCCAATAGTGGCTATTTGAATGATTCATTTATTTCAGGGCAACGTATTTTAGTCGATTTTAATGAACCTTCAGCGCCTGATGCTGATGATTATATTGCTGCTCAGAAAATTGATGCTGCGTATGGTGCATTTGATGTGATTTTAAGTAATCAATACCGTGTTAGTGGTGGTATTCGTTATGAAGCGTTTAAGCAAACCTCCGTGGGGACTTCAAGTTTAATATTTGGTCAAGAAGAGCTTGATATCTTTTGGGCACCAGAAAAAATTGAAGCAGGTAGTATTAATGCTGATGATTTTTACCCGTCTTTAGCATTTACATATTTAGCAAATGAGCAGTATCAAATTCGTGCGAGTTATGGTGAAACTGTTGTAAGACCAGATTTACGTGAAGTCGTCCCTGTTGCGTATTTTGACCCATTAACGGATATTCGTACGTTTGGTCGTGTTGGTTTGCAGAGCAGTCCAATTAAAAATTACGATTTGCGTTATGAGTATTATGCTGAGAATGGTAATAGTTATACCGTTGCTGCCTTCTATAAGGACATAGAATCACCCATTGAAACGGTTTTACAAGTCGGTGATGAAGATTATTCAGCCACTTTTGTGAATGGTGAAACGGGTGAAGTGCAAGGTATTGAACTTGAGTGGATGGTTGACTTAGTAAAAGTAGCTGATGGTTTTTTTACGTCAGGTAATATTACGTTAAGTGACTCGGAAGTGAGTATAGATCCAAGTTTAGCGGGTAACTTAACAAACCCTACTAAGCGTATGAGTGGTCATTCAGAATATGTAATGAATTTACAATTAAACTATGACTCAGCCGATGGTAATCATTCAGGATCGTTAGTTTATAACGTATTCGGGGAACGTATTATCGCTTCTGGCGTAGGTGGTCGAGAGGACGCTCTTGAACAACCGTTCCATGCCTTAGATTTGGTTTATACCTACTACCCTGATTTCAATTCACAGATAAAACTAAAAGTTAAAAACCTTTTAGATGAATCTCAAGAAGTGACCCAGTCAGATATCGCCGTGCGAGAAAAAGAAGTAGGTACATCAATCAGTTTAACGTATACCTACGACTTCTAAACCTTGTGTAGTGTGAATTAACGTATTTTTGAACAAAACCCGTCATTCGACGGGTTTTTTATTATCTACAACTTCTTCTTCTAAATTATTTTTCAGTATTAATATATTTCTTAACTGTAAGAAAAATGTCACTTTTTTGTCATTTAATAAAGTTGCAATATTAGTGAAACATTAGTGTAACAGTTCGTTATTAAAATTCTTCCCCAGTAATCATTAAAGTTTTACTAGTCACGGCACTATCTAAAATATTGTTAGAAATACAGTAAAAACTAGTGCAAAAACATCTACTTTTAGGGTTTTAATATGAAAGTCACAAAATGGGCACAAGCAAGTTTATTCATCAGCATGTCAGCCTTTTCAATGTATGGATATTCAATTGGATATAGTGCTGCAGATCTAGAACTAAACAAAGTTGTAAATGCGGGAAAACAGATCAATACATCGGCTAATACTTCACAACAAAAAGTCGACTCGATCAGTGAGCAAATACAGTCAAAATTACAACAGTTTAAAGGGGTTAATAAAGAAATTGACGGATTAAATGTATATAACCGTCAAATGCAAGCGCAATTAAATAATCAACTGACAGAGTTAGAGCAGTTAGCGACCTCAATGGAACAGGTCAGTATTATTGAACGTCAAATTTCTCCGCTAATGGCGAGAATGATTGATACTTTAGTGTCATTTGTTCGCTTAGATGTGCCTTTCCTCCCACAAGAAAGGAGCAAAAGGACTGACGATTTACAAAAGTTACTTGAGCAAGCAGATGTATCTGTTGCTGAAAAATTTCGCAGAGTATTAGAAGCTTATCAAGTTGAAGTTGATTATGGTCGCACGATTGAAGTTTATAGTGGAACTCAATTAGTTGATGGTATTGAGCGCGATGTTGATTTTCTTCGCATTGGTCGAGTGAGTTTTGTTTATCAAACTCGAGATGGACAGAAAATGGGGATGTGGGATCAAGCAAGCCAATCTTGGAAGTCTCTGCCTGCAGACTATCGTACAGATATCAATAAAGCACTTCGTATCGCTCGAAAACAACTTGCACCCGATCTTATTATTGTGCCAATTGCACAAGATTCAGCAGAATAAGGCTTCATCATGAAAACACTTAATAAAATACTTACCGCTATTGCTCTTTGTTCATTTGCCGTTGTCACTCAAGCCCAGCAAGCAACCAACTTAGATGAGCTATTAAAGCAGTTAGAAAAAGGTCAAATAGCTCAAACGCAACAAAATAAAGAGCGTGAAGCAGAGTTTACCGCAAAAAAATCTCAGCAAAATAGCTTATTGAATCAAGCGATAACATCAAGAGAGAAAGCGGTTGCTAAAAGCACCGAACTTGAAAAAAGCTATCAAGTTAATGAGGTTGATATCGCTAATAAAACCGATGCACTGAATAAACGTATGGGGGAATTAAAAGAGCTTTTTGGTGTACTACAACAAGTAGCTGGCGATACACGAAGTAAATTTCAAACTTCAACTATTTCTGCGCAAATACCAGGCCGAGGTGAATTTCTAGATGAGTTTGCGCAAAGTATGGGGTCAAGTTCAAAGCTAGCTTCTATCGAAGAAATAGAACGCTTATGGTTTGAATTACAACGTGAGATGACCGAGAGTGGTAAAGTGCATAAATTTAGCGCTCAAGTTGTTGCAGCTAATGGTGAGAAAGTACAAAGCGATGTGATTCGAGTCGGTGGCTTTAACTTAATCTCTAACGGAAAATATTTAGAATATATTGATGAAACAGGCTCTATCGCAGAATTAATCAGGCAACCTTCGAGTCGATATTTAGACAGTGCAAGTGAGTTATCACAAACGAACTCAGAGGCAGTACCATTTGCACTAGACCCTACAGGTGGTTCAATTTTAGGTTTATTGGTTCAAGCGCCTGATACGCAGGAGCGTATCGAACAAGGAGGGCCTGTTGGTAATGTGATTATCGCGCTCGGTGTTATTGGGTTATTAATAGCGTTAGAACGTTTTATTTCACTATTCCTGATTGGCAATAAAGTAAACCGTCAATTGAAAACTTCTATTGCTTCAGATGATAACCCGCTTGGTCGTGTGATGTTAGTTAAAGACAATAATATTGACGCTGACACAGAAACACTTGAGTTGAAATTATCTGAGCGTATTTTAAAAGAAGTTCCCGTACTAACGAGCCGATTAACCTTAATTAAAATTGTCTCGGTAGTTGCGCCACTAATTGGTTTACTCGGGACGGTTACCGGGATGATAAATACTTTCCAAGCTATCACATTATTTGGCACAGGTGACCCGAAATTAATGGCGGGTGGTATTTCTCAAGCACTTGTTACTACTGTACTTGGCTTAGTAGTCGCTATTCCAATGGTATTTATTTCAACACTTTTGAACACTCGTTCACGTTGCATTATCAATGTTTTGCAGCAGCAAAGTGCGGGCATAATTGCCGAAAGGGCTGAGCGAGCTGATAATATTGAAGCTATCGAGAAGGGAGCATAAATCATGGTTTTATTCATCGACATGATGAATAGCATTCGTGAGTTTCTTGATACTGGCGGTCAAGTACTGACCGTCATCGCAGGTGTTATTTGTTTAATGTGGTTACTCATTTTTGAACGTTTATATTTCTTTTTAAAAAGTTATAAAGACATTAGAAATGACATGATCGCTAATTGGCAAAATAGAGTTGAACGTCATTCATGGAATGCTGAACAAATTCGTTTGGCGCAAGTTTCTCGCATAACTGAATTGTTAAATAACAATGTCGCCATTATTCAAAGCTTAGTTGTACTTTGCCCATTACTTGGTTTGTTGGGAACAGTAACAGGCATGATTGAAGTCTTTGACGTTATGGCTATTTCTGGTAGTGGTAATGCTCGTTCTATGGCCTCTGGTGTCTCTCGTGCAACCATACCTACCATGGCAGGTATGGTAGGTTCTTTATCGGGTGTTTTCATGGTGACTTGGTTACAAAGAAAAACCAAACGTAGAACTGAGCAAATGGAAGATTCATTACCCATGGCTCATTAGTTTTGGTGGATAGTTATAAAAATCTATCAGAGTCATTCTCAATAATCGTTAATAAAGTGTAAGGATTAAGAACATGCGTTCTCAATTATCAAAAGTTTTACAAGAGCAAGAAGAAGCTGAAGAAATAAACATGACACCCATGTTAGATGTTGTCTTTATTTTATTGATCTTTTTTATTGTTACCGCTTCATTTGTTAAAGAAGCTGGTATTGAAGTTAACCGCCCTGAAGCCGCTACAGCGGTTAAAAAAGAGCGCGCGAATATTTTAGTCGCCATTAGTGATAAAGGTGATATTTGGATCAATAAACGTAAAGTAGATGTACGTGCGGTTCAGGCCAATATTGAGCGTTTAAAAGCAGAAAATCCACAAGGTACTGTCGTTATTCAAGCAGATCAAAAAGCGACTACTGATATTTTGATTAAAGTTATGGACTCTGCTAGGGCGGCAGGTGTTTATGACGTATCAATCGCTGCTCAAGAGGTTTAATAAAACCGATGAATACTAGCTTAAATAATACTCGTTTAAATAATCTAGGGCGATACGGCTTTAGTTTCGTTTTGTCGATTGCCGTTACATTTGCATTACTTTGGAGCATGCAAGCTCTTATTGCTGGTGGAAACGATGTATTAACGGAAGCGCCTCGCGGTAATGTGCTTGATTTTATTCGCCTAAAAAAAGAAGAGTCGATAGTAAAAAAAGACCGTAAACCACAAAAACCACCGCAACCGAAACAGCCACCACCACAACTTCAACAACCGCAAATGCAGCAAGCTAATCCTAATGTAAATGCTGTGAGCACAAACTTTACTGCACAAGTCGATACTATTTCTGGCTTAACGGGAGGGATAAATTTGGGCAGCAGTGATGGTGATTATTTACCTATTGTAAAGGTTGCACCTATTTATCCTCGTCGAGCGCAATCTCGAGGTCTTGAAGGTTATGTCATCGTTGAATTTACGGTTACCAAAAATGGCTCGGTTAAAGACCCTATTGTGATTGAAGCAAAACCAGAGGGGGTCTTTGACCGTGCCGCATTAGATGCCGCACTAAAATTTAAATATAAGCCACGTGTTGTTGATGGAACGCCTGCTGAAGTAGCAGGTGTACAAAATAAAATATCATTTGAAATCGACGGTTAAATTATAAAAATACGGAGGAAAACGAATGAAAAATATATATATTTCTATGTTAGCTCTGGGAAGTTTTTACTTATTACCAGTAGTAAGTGACAATATTTCAACAAGTTATGCAGCTGAATCGGTTAAACAGTCGGTAAAAGTGCCGGCAATGAGAAACCGTGTTTATGCACAATTAGCTAGGGCACAAAAGCTGGCGGATGAAGGGGTTAAACTTGAAGGGTTTGATGTGCTTGATGAAGTTAAAGATCGTATCGATAGCTTGAATAGTTATGAAAAAGCTATGTTGTGGAATTTCTATGGTTTTATGTATTACGGTAATGATGATCTGGCTTCTGCGATTGATAGTTTTCAAAAAGTGATTGCTGAAGTGGCGATACCTCAACCGCTTCGTTTATCAACATTATATTCCTTAGCGCAGTTATCTATGCAACAGCAGAATTATAGTGAAACATTAGCTTACCTTAAACAATGGCAGCAAATAAACACGAAAGAATTAACGGCTGAACAACACATATTATTTGCTCAAGTTTATTATCAAGATAAACAATTTGAATCTTCACTTATTGGAATAAATAAGGCGATTGAGCTAACCATATTGAAGAGTAAGCTACCCAAAGAAAACTGGCTCATTCTTCAACGTGCCAATTATTACGAATTAAAGCAACCTAATAAAGTGACAGAAGTACTTGAAGCACTAGTTAAATATTATGAAAAACCGGAATATTGGTTGCAACTCAGTGGTATGTACGGTGAAATCGGTAAAGAAGACAAACAGTTAGCTGCAATGGAAACTGCATGGCAAGCGGGTTATATCACTAAGTCTCAAGACATTGTGACATTAGCACAACTATATCGCTTTAATGGTGTGCCTTATAAAGCGGCAACATTATTAAACAATGCAATATCTGAAGGGAAAATAGTTGCGAGCGAACGTCACTATGAAATGTTAGCGCAATCTTATTTAGCGGCAAAAAATGATAAAGAAGCCATTCCTGCCTTAATTAAAGCAAGTGAAATTGTGGATTTTGGAAAGTTTGATGCACAATTAGCCCAAGCTTATTTAAATACAGAAAAATGGCAATTAGCGATTAAGTCTGCAGATAGCGCGATAAAGAGAGGAGGCATTGATAGAGTAGGAGATATGCACCTTATTATTGGTATGAGTTACTTTAACTTAGAGCAATTTGAGCAATCGTTAAAGGCATTTAAAAATGCTGAAAAAATTACGAGCTCTGCCAAAGTAGCCTCAAAGTGGTATAAATATGTTAAGCGTGAGCAAGTTCAACATGCACAATTAGCCATGATAAATTGATAAATTGATAAATTGATAAATTGATAAATTGATAAATTGATAAGTTGATAAATTGATAAATTGATAAGTTGATAAATTGATAAATTGATAAGTTGATAAGTTACTTGTGATGAGGATGAACGTCGCAAGTAACATTCAAATATGCTTTAAAAGCGTTTTGTTCATTAGCATCAGCAAAGAATAATTGCCATTAAAGCCAATAATAATTTTTATAACAAAAAATGATTGCGTTTAATTTTCCATCTTTAAAGTGATCATTTGGTATTTCGATTAGTGTTCGCGGTGTTAACATTGCTCGCTTAATATTCTCCAAATATAGTGTTTTTTCTCATGTTGTTAATATTTCACTACTGTCTATTAACTTCTCAATACCCACCTCTAATTTATATCTTCTGGCTCACCTAGACCCTTTTTGAGACGTATACATAGATAATCATAACTAGGTATAAAGGGAAATTAGATTCGATCTTTGCCTTTGTGAACTCGAAATAAAAATCACTGTTTTTTCGCCTAGTTTCTATTTGTACTTAAACAGTGGTAAAAAGGTTGTTGTTACCAATCGTGTTACAAAAGATTAATAAGGGCATACACGATATTCCATAAGAGTGGCCACTTAAATTGATATAACTCAATAGTTCCAATGATTATGATATATGAGCTTAATTCTTGAACATTCACTTGTTGAAAGGGCATTTTTATTACATAAATCCTTAAATATAGCGGTTATGAAATACTGCTTTTCATTTTGGTAAGTTATATACTTTAAATTGGTTTACAATAAGCGTACTGATTGGTTAGTATTTCTTGAGTGGTTTGATAATGGCTTTGTAAGCGGTATCAAACTCAACAAATTTTAAATTAATTAGAAGCAGTTTTAATGGGGATGGCGGTTACCACTTTAAGATGGCGTGCCCAATTAAACTGTTTCATACCAATTTAGTGTATCTGATGACGTATATCAGACATTAATCTGGGCATTGGCTGAAATTGTCATTTTAGAAAAATACAATAACGCTCATCTAATGAGGTGAGCAACCGTCATACTCAGATAAACATACAGTAATATATTTAGGAGTTAGACATGACAAAACCTACAATAGGTTTCATCGGCCTTGGCCTTATGGGCGGCAACATGGTTGAAAATCTTCAAACCCGTGGCTTTAAAGTAAATGTGATGGATCTTAATAAAGATGCTGTTGCGAAGGTTCTTGCTCGTGGCAATGCTACTGAAGTTTCTTCAGGTAAAGAATTGGCTGAAAAAAGTGACATCGTAATGCTTGCTCTTACTACTTCTGCTGTTGTTGAATTAGTTGTTTATGCAGAAGATGGTATCTTAGCTGGTATGACTGAAGGCAAAACACTAATTGACTTCGGTACTTCTATACCGGCTTCTACTCGTAAAATCGGTGCAGACCTTGCTAATAAAGGGGCTGGTATAATTGATGCTCCTTTAGGTCGAACTCCTGCTCATGCTAAAGATGGTTTATTAAACATTATGGCTGCTGGCGATATTGATACATTTAACAACGTTAAACCTGTTCTTGACGAGCAAGGTGAAAATGTATTTCACCTTGGTGAACTTGGTGCGGGTCACACCACTAAGTTAATCAATAACTTCATTGGTATGACTACAGTTACTGCTATGTCGCAAGCTTTTGCCGTTGCTAAAGCTGCTGGTGTTGATGGTCAGCAATTGTTTGACATTATGTCAGCAGGGCCATCTAATTCGCCGTTTATGCAATTCTGTAAATTCTATGCGGTAGACGATGATGAAAAACTAGGTTTTTCTGTTGCCAATGCAAACAAAGATCTTGGTTACTTCAATCAAATGGTTAAAGATTTAGGTTCTGAATCTCTTATTGCTCAAGGCACTTCAGCCAATTTACAAGCAGCTGTAGATGCAGGTTTAGGCCAAAATGATGTGCCAGTGATTTTTGACTACTTTAACACCCTATTAGAAAAGTAATGCAAATATCTCCTTACTTCAGTTGAGGCTGACATCTGTTTTCACAAGTAAGGTTGGTTGGTGATGTGAATATTAACTCGTCATATTTCAACAAAAATGAATTTAAGTGCTCGCGTACTAAAATAGTCTTATTAAAGTTTGATTACTTTACTAGCAGTTAAGATGATTGGAATTAAATGGATTTAATTATTTTAAAGCCTCTCACAGAGAGGCTTTTTTTTACCTAAATGATAAGTGTTATCAATCGTTTCTTTAGTATGTCAGTGTCGTTAAAAGGCACGTCGATATAATGAAAATTTTGATAAGGTGACTTGTTATTAAGTGATAGAGAAAAGAGAAAGAGTTTAACTCAATAGCAAACTTAAACTCTTGGTACTAAATTTTCGATAGAGTAAAGTCCGCGCTTTTCACTATTCTTACGTTTGATTTCTTCAAGGGCTCTTGATTCTTCAGCATCAAATAGTTTATTGATTAAACGGTTGAAGTGACTGTGCATAGCATGTCTAGCTTCAGTAGTATCACCAGATTTTAATGCGTGATAAATTGCTTTGTGTTCTTCAAGTGTTTGAGAGTTACTTTTACTACACACACTATCATAATCTCGAATTATTTCTTGAGTAGAGCTTCGTAATGCCCATAAGTTTTGTACTGAAGCGATCATTGCTGAATTGCGCGTTGAGGTTGCAATAATATTGTGGAACTTTTTATCAGCTTGCTGAATATCTTTACCGTTTTCCATATCAACTAACGTTTGGTGTAAATCGTTTAATTCTTCCTCAGAAATTGTTGTTGCACTTAAAGCGGCAACTTCACCTTCAATTAAAGCTCTAGCTTGAGTGACTTCAAAGGCATTAATTTTATTTTTAGCAAGCGTAGTATTAGCTGAATCAAGCACATAAACACCGGAACCAGTTTTTACTTCAACTTTTTCTCTCGCTTCAAGGGCAATAATGGCTTCACGAACCGTAGGTCTACTGACTTGAAAAGACTCTGCTAATTCTCGTTCTGGCGGTAAGCGACTCCCTGCGGGATATTCACCTGCATTAATAGAGGCTTCAATTTTATCAACAATTTGCCAAAACATTCGACGATTAGCCATGGGGATACCTTTTTGAAATTCTATTTTTAAACCTAAAAACACATATTATCGCCATCTGTAAACATTGGCAAAATATATATTACTACTACCTTGCTTAAATAACTTTTGCAATACATATTTCTAATTCACTGTAAAGACTACATTAAATTATTGGTAATAACAAATAATATTAGCTAAGTGGTAATTGGTAAAATAATTGATTGACAATTGGTTGGGTGATTGGTTAAATTTACTTCATATCGCTGTAATAGTTAAATTGTTCAGCTAACAAAATATTATAAATATAAAATTCAACAGGGGAGATGGACGTGAAACTTAACAAAATTAGTAACGCTCTAAGACAAAACCGAACATTTATTGCAAGCGCTGCAATAACTGCTTTGCTTACAGCGCCTGCTTTCGCATTTCAAGAAGCTGAACAAAGTGGTGAACAAGCCACGACAATTGAAGTTGTGAGTAAAACAGGTGAAGTTGAAGTCATTGAAGTTCGCGGAATGCGTGGAACTATGACTCGTTCACTTAATGAAAAGAAAAACACTGCGGCCATTGTTGATGCAATTGCTGCTGCAGACTTTGGTGACTTACCAGGTCTTTCATTATCTGATGTCATTGAAAATGTTTCGGGGGCCTCAGGTCATCGATTAAAAGGTAGCCAAAACTAAATTTCAATTCGTGGTCTTGGTTCATATTGGGGATACTCAACGTTTAACGGGCGAACTATAACTAATGCAGGCCCAGGGCGTGCTGTTAACTTCAAAAAATTCCCTTCAAGTCTCGTTGATAAAGTGACTATTTATAAGTCTCAACAAGCAAACTTAGTTGAAGGTGGAACCTCAGGTACTATCGAAGTCGGTTCTCTACGCGCTGTTGATTACGGTAAAAGTAAGACAACTGTTGAAGCACAAGCAGCAAACAACAGCTACTATACTTCGGCTGATAACCAATCAGAATGGGGTAATAAATTTACGCTTTCAACCGTTCAAAGCTTTGAAACTGAATCGTTTGGCGATATGGGTTTCAGTTTTGGTTTTGTACAAAGTAATTCTGCAAACCCAGAAGAAAACTATGGAAGTAGTACAACACTAGCGGCTTGTAGTTTTAGAGCCGCTGATGGTTCGCCGCTTACAACGAACAACGGTGATAATGAACGTTGTGGTGATCGTGATTTAAATAGCAGTAACAATAATATGCCTGATAATGACTCTATGGTGAGTCCAGGTCGTTCACAAGATTTAGTGACCTTAGGTCCAAATGCTGATGTTGAAAGATTTGGTGTAAATGGCGCTGATCATTTGGCTAAGTTCGATCCTAGTTCAATTTTCTTTATTCCTGATGATTCATATTGGCGTACAGGTCGCGATGAAGACGAACGTCGTAATATTGTTGGTACGTTCCAGTGGGTACCCAATGAACAGTGGGATATCAATTTAGATTATGCATCTTCTCGTTTAGAATACACTGAAGACCGTATGGAATTAGCGCAAGAACGCGGTAAAAATTTAAATCCAGAATCTTTGATTATTGATGATTCTGGAAACCTTCTTTATGAAGAAGGCCAAGGTAAACTTACCTTACAAGGCGAAAATCGTTACCAACTAGATGAGTATGACGGCTTTGGTTTAAATATAGATTTTGAGCCGAATGATAACCTTGTGCTTTCTTTTGATGCATCTTATTCAAAATCTTATCGTTATCGTTTACGCCAACGCGCAAAGTTTCGTCATGAATCAACAACTGCTTATTCGTTAGATTCAAGAGGAACCGTTCCTAAATTATACCTTGGTGATAATGAGCAAATTGAAAATGCTAACTTTTTTTATACCTCTGAGAGTGGCTCATTAGTTGAAAATCCAAATTATGGGGGGGCTGCGTTTGATGTTAGTAATATGGCAAGCTTTATCAATAGTGATGGCGGCGCATATTTAGAATATGGTCGTGAGAACGATGAACGTGAAGATGATATTTGGGCAGTTAAACTTGATAGTAAATATTCATTCGATGATTACAGTGTAGTTTCTTCAATTGAAGTTGGTGTTCGTTACTCACGTGAACATTTATATGATTACTCAGGTATTCAAACGGCATTTAATGTTGATGACGGATCTCGTCGCCCTATCGATGATAACTGGAACTCAGATGATCATGTTGATAGAGATGGAGCTAATAATGACTTTGATAGCCTTTATCCTGATGAGCATGCACAAGTTACTGCGGCAGCAGCAGCATGTGGTGATAATGGCCATAGCCTTGAAGGCTTTATGGACAGTTCTGGTGGCGCAGCAGATGCAGGTAATTTCTTAACATTTGACGCACAATGTTTAATTGGTGCTTATTTAGGCCAAGTAGGTTTCCTTTCGCCGGGTGGTAATAACCCTAATATTGGCTATTACGATATCGGTGAAGATCCAGATAAGCGAAGTGGTCAAGTGATTGATGTACGTGAAGATACTACTGCATTTTATGCAATGGCTTGGATTGACACAGAATTTTCAGGTTTACCTGTTACAGGTAACGTAGGTATTCGTCATGTTAAAACAGAAACGAGTTCGCAATCTTGGGGTGAAAAAGCAATTTTAACCCAATCATTTTTAGAAGATGATCCTACAACCCTTGATATTGATGAAACGGGCTTAGAGACTTGGAATTATTCTTCTGAAACAGGTGAAGTGTATTTGGAAGATGATTATTCAGAAATTTTACCAAGCCTAAACCTTACTTTTCATATTAGTGATGAATTATATTTAAGAACGGCGGCTTATCGTTCAATGTCACGTTTTGCAATGAACGCTATGTCATCAGGTTAAAGCCTTACTGACTGTAATTCTGCTGATACTAGTGAAATTGCTACCTGTGATAGCTATGACTCGCAATTGGTGTCAGGTTATGCACAAGGTAATATGATGAATCCATTTACCGCAAATAACTTCGATTTATCATTAGAGTGGTATCCAAGCCTTGATATGGCAGTTACGCTAGCCGGTTATTGGAAAAACTTTACGGGTGGTACAAATTTAGTGATTGAAAATCGTGTTCCTACCGTGACTACTGTAACTGCAGACGGGACAGTCACTGTGGGTGACTATTCTCAAGAAATCCCTTTTAGTGTAAACCAAGTTGCGGAAGATGAATCAACAATTAAAGGCTTTGAATTAACCTTCCAAAAACATTTTTCAGACTTACCTGGTATTTGGAGTGGTTTAGGGATTAAAGGTGCATGGAACCATGCGGTTTCTGACTTTAACTCTGAAGAACCTGCTAACTGGGGAATTAGTCCCGATGCAAACTTAATGGGCTTTTCTAAAAACGTTGCTTCAGGTTCAATCTATTGGGAAGGTGACAATTTATCAATGCGCTTAATGTATAAATACCGTTCACGTTATTTCCAACCTAACAACTTGCCATTCCCTCATAAAGGTAATCGTTGGGTAGAAGATAGTGATTATGTTGATGCGGCAATTAAATACAAAATCAACAAGAGTGTGTCAGTATCATTAAAAGCACTTAACTTATTAGAAGAAGCGCAAGTCATGACTCGTGGACCAGGAACTGTATCTGATTATTCTTTCTCAGGTCGTAAGTTCTTCCTTGGGGTAAAAGCGAGTTTTTAAATTAGTTCTACTTTAATTTAAAGTAACATTATAAGTAAAAATGGAGTTCTCTTTTACGGCAGTAATAGAGAACTCACTATTTTTAACTATGACTCTTTTGAGGTAAATATGTACAAATCAAAACTTTTTCAAACGGTGTTTTTATCAAGTTTATTTATATTAATCACTGCAGCTTGCCAACAATCAACGGCAAAATCATGGTTAGTTAGTTCTCAAGTCGAATATAAAGAAGCACTTGGTAAATTATCAGCAGGCGATGAAATTGTTTTGTCTAATGGTACATGGAATAATTTTGAAATTTTATTTAAAGGAGAGGGGACTGAAAAATCTCCGATCACTTTAAAAGCACAAACTAACGGAAAAGTGTTCCTAACCGGTCAATCTAACCTAAGATTAGCGGGTAAGTATTTAGTTGTGTCAGGTTTAATATTTAAAGACGGTTACACACCAAGCAGTGCGGTAATTGAATATAGACAAAATAAAAAGAATTTAGCTTATCACTCACGAGTCACTGAAGTGGTAATAGAAGACTATTCAAACCCTGATAAAGCAGAAGGCGATTATTGGGTGAGCATGTATGGAAAACATAACCGATTCGATCATAGCTATTTAGCGGGAAAACGTAATAAAGGCGTAACAATGGCGATTCGCTTAAATAGCGAAGAAAGCCAAGAAAATTATCATCAAATTGATCATAACTATTTTGGCCCAAGACCTATTTTAGGTTCAAATGGTGGTGAAACCTTAAGAATTGGTACGAGTCACTATTCTTTAAGTAATTCATTTACCAAAGTAGAGAATAATTATTTTGATCGTTGTAATGGTGAAGTAGAAATAATTTCGGTTAAATCAGGTCAAAACCAACTAATCAATAATACCTTTTTTGAATCTCGCGGGACATTAACGTTACGTCATGGTAACGGCAATATCATTAAAGATAATGTGTTTTTCGGTAACGGTGTTGATCACACTGGTGGTATTCGAGTGATTAACAAAGACCAAATTATTCGAAATAACTATATGGAAGGATTAACAGGTTACCGTTTTGGTAGTGGTTTTACTGTGATGAACGGTGTGCCGAACTCTTCTATCAATCGTTATCACCAAGTAGAAAATGCATTAATTGAAAATAACTCAATGATTAACGTTGATCATATTCAACTTGCTGCCGGTAGCGATGCAGAACGTTCAGCGGCTCCCCTAAATAGTAAAATTCAAAATAACTTAGTGTTTAATGAAAGTGCTAAACAGCCCTTTACTTTATTTGATGATGTGTCGGGTATTGCTTTCAATAAAAATTTAACCAACAGCAAACCATTAGATGAAATAGCGCAAGGTTTTCAAGTTAAAAAATTAACGTTAGAACGCGCTGAAAATGGTTTGTTATAACCTGTGGGAGATAGTACTGGTGCAGATAAAACGATCAAACCAATTGCCAAATCTGCAACAGGACCAAGCTGGTATGCTAAAGATGTAGAAGAAACTGCATTTGGTTCAGGAAAAGAAATTAACGTAAAAGGCAATGGCGACGATTTATTTGATGCGGTTGTCGTCGCTCAAGACGGCGATGTTATCGTGCTTTCTGCAGGTAGTTACAACGTTCGTAAAACACTTAAAATAAATAAAACACTGACAATTAAAGCGAATGCTGAAGCTGTTGTGACTTTTGAGCGCGGTACTTTATTTGAAATATCTGATGGCGGAAGTCTAGCAGTAGAAAACCTTGTCATTGATGGACAAAATAGTCCGGACTCTTCAGGCAATACTTTAGTTAGAACACAAAAGTGCGGCATGAGCCAAAACTATCGTTTCGTAATGATTAATAGTGTTGTGAAAAACTTAAATATCAATCATTCTTTCCATTTCTTTGAATCAGGTAAAGGCGCTTTTGCTAACTTGATTGAGTTAAAAGGCAACACTTTTTCTAATATTACGGGTGACTTATTGCGTCTTGATAAAGAGATTGAAGATTTAGGTATTTATAACGCTGAATAGTCGCACTTGCTGATAATAGCTTTGACAATGTTGAAGGGGCTTTAGTGAAACTATATCGTGGCGGTTCTGATGAAAGTACTTTTGGGCCACATTTAACTATGTCGAATAACCAATTAAACGCAATCGGTGAAGGTAAACGAAATAAAACTAAAGCGAGTTTATTTCTACATGGCGTTCAAGTAACAAATGTGAAAGAAAATACGTTAAAAAATAGTGCTCCAATCAAAGTAGAACATACCGTTGGTGAACCCAAAACAAGCATTGTAAACAATCAATTTTCTCAAAAAATCAGTGTTGTTGAACTACGTGTTTCTGGTCCGCACACTGCGGAACTATCTAACAATATTATTGTGAATAAGTAAGGTTATTTAAGTATGTTGTTTGCTTATTTCAAACAGATAAATATTAACGTGGTTTTTACGTTGTTATTTGTTCTATCTCTTGCGCTGATAAGTACGAATAGTTTTGCAATAAATACACCTAACTTGGTGATAAGTCATACAGATGTTCCAGCAATGAAAAAAGCCATTGCAGAAAAAGGTAGCTTTGCTGTTGCTTTTAAACAGATGAAGGTGAAGGTTGACACGCAAATTAGTCAAAATATTAATGTTCCTGTACCTAAAGATTCTGGTGGTGGTTTTACCCACGAGCAACATAAGAAAAACTATCGTTTAATGTATGATGCAGGCATTATTTATCAGTTAACTGGGGAGGATAACTATGCAGATTACGTGCGTGATATGCTACTAAGTTACGCAGAACTTTATCCTAAATTGCCTTTACACCCTAAAAGAAAGAAAGGTAAAACTAACCCCGGGAAATTATTTTGGCAAAGCTTAAATGAAGCTGTATGGTTAGTGTATACCAGCCAAGCTTACGATTTAATTTTATCTTCTTTAAGTGTTGAAAATAAAGCAATAATTGAAGCTGAACTTTTTCGCCCAATCGTTAAGCTTCTTTCTGTAGAATCACCGAGAACATTTAACAAAGTACATAATCATGGAACATGGATAACTGCTGCAGTAGGCATGACTGGTTATGTATTAGGTGAACTTGACTGGGTTGAGCAAGCGCTTTATGGTTTGGACAAGTCAGGTAAAGGCGGTTTCTTAAGGCAGTTAGATGACTTGTTTTCACCGCAAGGTTATTACAATGAAGGCCCTTATTATCAACGTTATGCGCTAATGCCTTTCGTGACTTTTGCAAAAGCGATTCAAAGTAATCAACCAGAACGCAAAATATTCGAATACCGTGACGGTATTATTCTTAAAGCAATCGATACCACGATTCAACTAAGTTATAACAAATTATTTTTCCCAATTAACGATGCGATCAAGAGTAAAGGCATTGATACGATTGAATTAGTGAATGGCGTCACAATAGCTTATGGCTTTACGCAAAATACAGGTTTGCTTGATATCGCAGCACAGCAAGATCAAATTATTTTAACCGGTGACGGTCTTAAAGTTGCTCAGGCATTAGATGCTGGTTTATCAACTCCTTATAAATTTAAGTCGGTAGCGTTTGGCGATGGTGCGGATGGTAATCAAGGCGCTTTGGTTATCATGCGTCAGAAATCACGTGGGCATCAAGCTTTATTATTTAAGCCTGCTGCACAAGGGTTAGGCCATGGGCATTTTGATAAGTTGACTTGGCAGTTTTATGACAATGGCAATGAGATAGTTTCTGATTATGGTGCAGCACGTTTTTAAATGTTGAAGCGAAATCAGGTGGCGGTTATTTACCTGAAAATAACACCTTTGCTAAACAAACTGTGGCTCATAATACTGTAGTCGTTGATGAAACAAGCCATTTTAATGGTAAAGTGAAAATAGGTAATAAACACCACCCTGAATTATTATTTTTTGCTAAAAACAAGCAAGGCTCAATGAGTGCCGCCCAAATTGACAGCGCCTACAAAGGTGTCACGCTGAAAAGAACGTTAGCTTTAGTGAAATTACCAGAAATTAAAAAACCGCTCGCCATTGATATCTTTGATGTTGAAAGTGAAAAAGGTACCCATCAATTTGATTTACCGCTGCATTACCAAGGCCAGTTAATTGATACCAGTTTTAAGTTAAACACCCAAACTGATGCATTATCGGCATTAGGGCAAAAAAATGGATATCAGCATTTATGGTTAACGGCCAAGAGCCAGCCTGAAAAAGGTTTAGCGAAAGTGACTTGGCTTAATGATAATGGGAAGTTTTATACCCAAACAGCCATTGTTGATGGTGAGGCTGACGTATTATTTACACGTATTGGTGCCAATGACCCGCATTTTAATTTACGTAACGAGTCGGGTTTTATTTATCGCAAGAAAGATGCAAGGCAACACAAGTTTATCAGTATTTTAGAACCACACGGGCAATATAATCCCTCTAAAGAATTTACTGTTGCCGCTGAATCCACTATTGCAAATGTTGCTCACCAAATTAAGGGTGATATTGAATTAGTGGAAATAGGATTAGTACAAGGTCATCGTTATTTACTGGCGTTTAATCGCACAGTAACCGAGCAGCAAGAAAATACATTTATATATCAAAATAATAATTTTAGTTTTAATGGCCGGTTTAAGCTGTTCGAACTTAGTAATAAATAAAAGTGAGGAATTAATTATGAGTCGTAGCGAACACTTTTTAAGTGGTGATGAAACTGAAATCGAAGACATTGGTGGTGGTTTAAAACGTCAAATGCTTGGTTTTAACCACGAGTTAATGGCGGTCAAAATTTGGTTCGAGAAAGGAGCGATTGGCTACAATCATGCCCACCGACATTCTCAAGTAACCTATGTTGTTGAAGGTGAATTTCATTTTAATATTGATGGTGTGACTACAATAATGAAAGCAGGTGATAGTTGTTTAATTCCTCCTTGGACCGATCAT